>SDBS01005572.1_pt1 | contig 12251 bp, 11 predicted proteins | sample 2277091 | NCBI WGS metagenome assembly SDBS01 (sample SAMN10404972, study PRJNA504765) | marine sediment metagenome | isolation source: marine sediment core GS10_PC15, 163 cmbsf | place: Arctic Ocean: Southern Knipovich Ridge | collected 2010 | reverse complement strand
ACATTTTTACCATCAAATAAAGTTCCTTGCTTAGACATAATAATCACTTATTTGTTTTCAATGATTTGTACTTTTGTATTAATGTTCATGATCATAATATTGCTCTTTAATTCTTTTTAGTCCTTCAATTACAGACAAAATAGGTGTTTGTAAAATTTTCTTTGCTTTCTCATTTGATAGTGAAGTATTCTTAGGTCGTTTTGCATTGAAGTTAACATCATCAACAAAACCTATCTTAACTAAATTTTTATCTAAATTAAAAATATCTGCAATATTTAATGCAAATTGATATTTACTTAAAGACTCATTCGATGCTAGATTTAAAATTCCACAGTAATCCTTCATAGCAATCTCTTCAACCATTTCACTCAAATTAGAAACCTCCAGGGGTGAAAATATTACATCTTCAAAGCCAGTAAAATCTCTTTTGTTTTTTAACATTGCAATGATTTGATTAAACAAGTAATTTCCAGTTGAATTATGACCGTAAAAATTAGTCCTTATTATTACATAATTTCCAGAAATTTTTCTTATTTCATCCTCTGCCTGAACTTTGGATTTTGCATATACATTTAGAGGATTAGGAAGATCATTTTCAGAGTATTTTCCTATTTTCCCATCGAAAACACTGTCTGTAGAAATATGCAGAAACCGTATTCCATTTTTTTGAGCTATATCTGCGAGCAATTTTACTCCATGAACATTTGTATTGAAAGCCTCTTTAGGATTTTTTTCAAGATATTCTATATCATTATTTCCTGCACAATTAATTATAAGAAATGGCTTGATTTTTTCTAAACAACTCTTAACTGACTGAAAATTTCTTACATCAAGCCCAATGTCATTTTTACTTTCATGAATTCTAGTTGTTATAACATGATATTGTGATTTCTGGAATTCTGTAAATATGTAATTTCCTAAAAACCCTCTCCCTATGAGGAGAATTTTCTTGTCAGGATTCATAGTAGAATTTCCTTGTAGGCAGACATTTTTTCTTTATCCCAAATTCTAAAATTCGTACATGTAATGATTTCATTTTAAGATAATGTTACAAAAATTTCTTATCAAAACTAGCAAATCTTGACATTATTACCTCAAAAGCTTCTGCAGCCATAAAACCATAAAGACTTCCCCATCTTTTTGCCACAGCTTGAATAGTTTCTTTAGATCTAGGATGTGGAAATTTCCTTATTTCATTTTTATATTCTGCTAAAGCCTTAATTTTTGATTCTAATTCCTTTGTTATATCAACATACATGTTTGGTTTAAATTGATATGGATGTAGCCAGTCTGAAGATGAAATAGATTCAAATGACATTATATAATTCACTTTTGAATTTTGAAGCGGTCTTGCTGCAGTGATGGTAGCTTCATAGGCAATTCTGTGATCAATATTCAAGTCATTATGATGATGAGTGAAAATTGCTTGACATTTTGTAGAAATTATCTCCCTTTCTACTTCTTTGACAATCTTCAGAAATGGCACTACATCCAATTCATTATCAGGCATATCAAGAAACTTTAGTTTGGAAACTCCTAAGATTCGCAAAGAACGTTTTGCATGTTCTTTTCGTATCTGAATTTCATTCTCCATTTTTTTCATTTCTTTTTTAGGAACATCATATTCTGGTACATTAACATGACCAGCTTTTTTTCTAGCTGTAATACCATCAGCTAAAAAAAGAATTTTTATATTATGAAATTTAGAAAGTTTTTTTATTGTCCCCCCCATGCCTATTACTTCATCGTCTGGATGCGCAGAAACTACAAGAATATTCACTTTTTCCCACCTAAGTTAGTAATAATTTTGGCTACTCTATTAGCTCCTTTGCCATCGACCAATTTTTTTCCAGAATTACTCATATTTTTTCTTAATTCAAAGTCAGCTAATAGTTTTTTCGTAGCATAAAAAATCTTCTTCTTCGATAAATTTGGATTAAATCCTAAATTAATACCAAACCCATTTTTTTGTAACAACTTCGCAGTTTCATTTTCAAATTGTTCACCACAAACCACAATGGAAGGTACTCCCACACAACTTAATTCCAATAATGTCATACCTCCTCCTGTAATTGCAATATCATGTTTTCTCATTATTTTCCTCATATCTTTAACATTTTGTAGTATTGTTACATCTCTTTCATTTTCGTTTATAGACTTTTTTAATTGAGACCAACTTCTAAAAGACGGTCCTAATACTACAGAAATTTTGATACTCGATGGTAAATTTCTCAAAGAATTTAAAATTACAGGTATGAAACTACGAGTATCTGAACCACCTTGAAGAATTAATACAGATGTAGGATTTTTTTTAATTTTTTTTATCCGTTTTTCAGAAAATTGTGAATTAAGTATAGCAAAACCTAATCCTGAATAAGAATTATTTTTTTTACCACTTAATGGATATAACATGTTTATCCCATAGTTAATTAGATCTTTATTACGACCTTTGTAATCAATCCCGATAATTTTTTTTGTGATTTTCTGTAACATCTGGAGTATTTTTCTTTTTTCAAAAAGCTTATCGATAATTATTATGTCTGGATTTATTTTTTCAATAATTTCTTTTTTATTATTACAATTTTTTGTATTAATGTATTTACAAGAAAATAATTCTGATATCATTTTTTTAGCTATTAAATCCGATGTAAGAAATGAAATTTTATGATTATACAATCTTAAAGCTGAAGCTAAGTTCAAAGATCGATAGACATGACCCATCCCTATCTTGACATTTCCATCAACTAAAAATAGAATTCTTAAGCATTTCAATTTTAATTATAAAAAATATTTCTCGTATTCAATTTTTTAAATAAAATCTATAGTTATAAGTCATTCTATATCATCGAAACTAATTGGATGCTCTTTTTTAACATCCCTTACAGTTTTTTTCCCTATGATATCTTCATAATATTTTGGGGGAATTCCTGTCCCAGGTCTTCTAATATCGATCATTTCTTTGGTAATAATTGAACCAACTGGAATATCTGACATAGAAATTATGCTTACTCTATTTGAAAGCAAATTGTTTTTTTCAGACTCGGAAGGAAGTTTCTCACCGGTGCCTTTGGAAATTTCAATCTGACGGAAGGATATAATCATTTTTTTAAATTCATCTTTTGTTAATGCATGTGCATCATCGGGATTTGTAGAATTACTTTCATCTCTTAAGTGTCTTTCAATCATATTTGCACCCAATGCAACTGCAGCTAAAGAAGTTAAAATTCCAACACTGTGATCTGAAAAACCTACTGGAAAATCAAATTCTTTTTTCATAGCTAACATTGCATTGAGATTGGTTTCTTCTACTTTTGACGGATAATCAGAAACGCAATGTAACAGTATAATTTGTTCATTTTTAGTTGAAAGTATAGCATTTACTGATTCTCTTATTTCTTCCATTTTACACATGCCTGTTGAAAGAATAATTGGTTTACCTAACTTAGCAATTTTTTTTAAAAGAGGTATATGGCATGCTAAATCAGATCCAATTTTGTAAAAAGGCAAATCCATTTTTTCCATAAAATCAATATCTTTCATATGGCTAGGAGCTGAAAAAATTGTTATCCCTTGTTCATTTGCATATTTTACTATTTGAAGTTGTAAGTCTTTAGGTAGCTCAATGTCTTTGAAAAGTTCATACTGTGATACTTTTCCAGTTGCTTCCATATCAAAATAATTTGTTTTAGTAGTAAGGGTTTCAGCTTCAAATGTTTGAAACTTGATTGCATCTACATTAATTTCAACTGCTGAATCAATTAATCTCTTGGCTTCTTTAAAATTTTTAAACGAAGTTCCAATTTCTGCAACAATGTAAGATGGATTTCCATTTCCAACCCATTTATCTAATAATTTTATTTTTTTCATAACTCATAGGATTTGTTGATGAATAATAAATCAACTTTTCAGTAAATTATGATAATGTTTTATTAATAGTTGATACTCCTTGAGCTAGATTCAGAAGTGGGTCACTATCATACTCAAATTCAAAAAATCAAGGAAAAAGGGTCAGTAGATTTCATAAAATTTGAAATAGATGGACACTCTGTATCACTTAGATTAGTTGATAATTCGGAGGAAACTATCAAATTATTACTTGAATGGAGAACAAAATTTTGGAATTATTTTGATACTAAATTCAATGGCAATCATGAAAAAACGTTATTTTGGGTAAATGAAAAAATTCTCAAAAATCCTAATAGGATCCTATTTTTAATAATATTAAATGGCGAAAAAATAGGCCATATTGGAACTGATCATTATGATGAAAAAACAAATTCTGCTCAAATCCAAAATGTAATGCATGGATTGAAAAATAATCATCCTCCTAAATTAATGGAAAATGTTTTGAATTCAATGTTTAGATGGATGTTTGATGATTTAAAACTATCAATGGTACAACTCAAAGTTTTTAGTGAAAGCTACAAGGCCATTAATTTGTATGAAAGATGTAAGATGTTAACTGTTGGAAGTATTCCTCTACAAAGAATAACTACTGAGAGTGGATGGAAATGGGAAGAAACTTCAATAAAAAATGAAGATGAATATCCAAACAGATGGTTTAATGTTATGGAGATTTCTAGAAATTCTTTTTATGAATAAATCTCTTTAGTAAAATAAAAAATATTAAAAATTGTTTGCAGTTTCAAGAATATTACTTGAATTTTTTCCCTCATTAAACAATAAATCAATAAAGGCCATATTTGGTAGAAAAGGTTCATAGATCTGATTATAAACTGGATGTTGGAAATTTTGAAATTTGACTTGAATGTTTTTTTCAGTAAAATCATTTACGTTAAGATAATTTTTTCCAAGAGCACCTGAAATATAGATACTAGCTCCTAATTTTTCACAAATATCCAGAATTCTATCAGAGCTTGTTTTAGTTATTTTTAATTCTGATGAGAACATTGTTTTCGTTTTTATTCCTAAATTCTTCAAGAAAAAATTAATAAATTTCATATTAAAATGAAGTAAAGAACCGTTATCATTTTCATATAACAACTCAAGTGGTTCCCAATATTCATTAAAATATTTTGATTTAGAATAATTGAATTGAATCGATTTTTTATGTTTTTGAATCCAATTCGTTGAGTTATCAATTCTTACCTCATTTAGATTTAACGATATACTAGATTTTACTGGAACAGTTAACCATATCCATCCCTCATTTGTTCTAATTTTATTTCTGTTATGCCATCCATTTTTTTCATATTGAACGTCATCTAAGAAAACAAAAATATCAGAAAAGATAATTTTTTTAAAAAAACCTAACCATGGTAAGTAGCCAGGTTGATGGATTGATATGGTAGTCATAATTAAAAAAAATACTCAAAAAATAATTTAATGTTTTACTTTTCCATCTTTTAATAAATTTGATATAATTTTTGCATATCCTTTAGCCATTTCAATATTAGTATTGATTTCAGCTAAATGTTGATTTTCTTCTAAAAATTTAATAATTTTTTTAAGATGAATTAGAGTTCCTTTTTTACCAAGCGCCTGGAATATGATTTGCGCTAAAATTAGATCTTGAGGCGTATCAACTGTCAATCTAAGTTCTGGTTTTTGCATATCTTTTTCTGGTTTTACAACATTAATTTTGAATCTTTTTTTATTTTCAAAAATATAAAGATCAGCATGTTCACTCCTATGCCTTTTTTTCCCAAATTTGTATGAAATTTCAAGAGCTTTTCTATTAATAATTTCAAAACTACTTCCTAAAGGAAGCGGTAAAACGGTTGAGTAATCAAAATTTCCTTGAATATGTTTTGTAATTGTTGAATCAATTGCTTGCCAATAGATATATGGATTTTCTGATGTTACTCGGAAAACAATATCAGCATTAACATGTTTAGCCCCATCAATTAATCTTTTTAGAACATCTATATCATCTCCTAAAATATATTTTAGTTTTTTTTCCCTTGCAAATTTAACAAATATTTCGTTTCCTGGTTTCTCACTTATTGCAAGAACTACATCATTAATTTTTGAAGATTTTTGAATTTGCTTTACCAAAAATTCTAAAATGGTATAATCTCCTATTGATTGTATTGGTTTAGCAAATAACCTGGAAGATTCAACTCTACAAGCAATCACTGCAGCAATTTTTTTTGATTCCCTTCCTAACATAGACGATTTTATGATGGCCCCTTTAGGAATGTTAGAAGAAGATTTTCTTCCTCTATATTCGTAGAAGGGTACCGAATATTGCTTATTTTTTGTAATTTTAAATTCAAATAACTTATCATGCAATTTAGTTCTTTTTTTAATAGAATTTTTTGCAATTGTATTTTTTTTATGACCAAATCTATATTCTAATTCATTTGGTGAAAGCTTAAAGCTTCCAGTTCCTAAACAATTATTTGTCATTTTAATCAAGTCTACCATCTCCTTAAATTCATCAGGATTTAATGCTGAAAAATAATCAATCCCTTTTTTGCTTCTATCTAATGTAATATGTTTTTCTATCACTCTAGCACCAAGACTAATGCCAAGTAATGGAATTATTTTTGCTAATTTCGAAGAGCCATCAACATGATCCATAATCCCAACAGGAAAATCATACCGTTTTTTAAATTTTGATATTCGCTTTAAATTTTGTTCATTAATTTTTGTTGGATATCCTTGGTAACCATGCATGATAACAATTTCTTTTGGAATTTTTTGTAAAACATTTACTGCTTCTTCAATTTCATTAAGTGAACTTCCAGCTGATGATACTAGTATAGGTTTTTTTTCATTAGAGAGAAATTCCAGAAGAAAAGGATTATTCAAATCTGATGCATGAATTTTATATCCATCTACATTTAATGGAGAAATTGCTTTTGCACTTCTAAGCCCATCTACATCGACAAATACCTTTAGATTTTTTTTCTTTGCGAAAGTAATGAGTTCTTTCCATTCCTCATCTTTCATCTCTAAATTTTTTAAAAGATTATAATTTTTGTGATGCCGTTCAACTTCGTCTTCTGCATAAAATTTTTGAAATTTTATAGCATTTGCTCCAGCCAAAGATGCTTTTTCAGTAATTTTTTTGGCTCTACTTAAGTCGCCTTCATGACTGTTTGCCATTTCAGCCACAACAAATACCTTATTTTTTGAAAAATAAGATAATTTTTTAGTACCTTTACTAGGCAGTCCAACCACCATCTACGTGAATATTTTCACCAGTAACGTAGCTGGAAGCTCTTGAGGACAAAAAAACTACAACACCCTTTAATTCATGTGGTTGTCCGATTCTTCCTAAAGGAGTTTTACGTTCTAAGTTTGAGAGAAATTTTCTATTCTTTTGAATTGAAGGTTTTGGAAAAGCTCCAGGTGAAATTGTATTTACCCGGATACCATATTTTGCTAAATAAATTGCTGAATATCTACTAAATTGATTGATTGCAGCTTTACCTACAGAATAATTTGGAGGATTGTTAAATGGAGTGTTCTCATATATGGAAGGATCTGGGGATACCTCACCATACATTGATGATATATTTATGATACTTCCAGTTTTTCGTTTTTTCATAAAAGGAATAATAGCTTGTGTACATCTAAAAACTGCATTAATAGTACCATCTATTCCATCTTTCCACTGCTTCTCAGAAATACTTTCTAGTTTTCCTTCGGGAACGTCCACTGCATTATTTACTAAAATATCAATTTTCTTCGATTTTTTAACGATCTGATTAAAACACCTCTTTATTGATGACGTAGATGTAATATTCAAGAGCATTCCTTTTATTTTTCCATTAACATTTTTTTGCAATTGATTAGCCATTTTTTCACATTTTTTTATGTCTCTCCCAGTAAGGTAAACATCAGCTCCTGCCTCTGCCAAAGCTTCTGACATACTATATCCTAAATATCCTGTTCCACCAGTTACAATGGCAACATTATTCTTTAAGTTAAACAGATCTTGAATCTTCATCTTTTTTATTTAATTTTCCATTTACTTGGATCGATTAAGTCTTCCGGCTGGTTAGAAAATTCATCAAATATCTTTTTTCTAACTTTATTAGACAGAGGAGATGATTTAATTAAATTTATGTTATCCAATAATTGCTTTTGAGTTTCAACGCCTACTACTAAACTATCGACATATGGTATGTCTCGTACGAATGAAAAAGCCAATTCTGCTATACTTATTCCAGAATCTAATGATATTTTATTAAGTTTTATTAAAGGATTTTTTGCAATTGCTAGAGAAGAAGGCAAATTATAAGGATCCATAAAAAAGAGTCCTTGAAGAAAGATACTCCTACCAAACACAATCACCCCTTTCTTATCTAATCTGTCAAGAAATCCATTTTTAATTAATCTTAAATCAAATATATTAATCGGAACTTGAATTACGTCAAAACTATCAGTTTTAAAAAATTCTAAAACATCTTTTGGATTGTAAATAGAAACCCCAATAAATCTGATAAGATCTTCCTCTTTCAATTTTATCAAACTTTCAACAACTTTTCTGTCAAAACTTATCATATCCGAAGATTCATGAAGTAAACAAATAGGAATTTGACTTAAACCTAATCTCTTCGAAGAGGATATTATGAATTCCTTTACTACAGTATAGATATCGACAAATGATGAGTGTGAATTACATTCTATTTTAGGAATTTTAGTTATAACGATGGGATTTTTAATCTCAGCTTTTTTGAAAAAAGTTCCAAGAATTTTCTCACTTTCACCATATGCAATGGCTGAATCAAATGTGTTAATTCCTTTCTTAACACATAATTCTAAAATATTGTTTGCATTTTTTTTATTTAGTTTTCCTTTTTTATTGGCAACACCATAATTCATTCCCAATTGAGCAGTACCAAGAGACAATTTGGAAATTTTTAATTCTTTAACTTGATTGTATTTCATACCAATCAACTCACATAATTTTACAATTTTTTAATCTAGCTTCAACAAAAAATGATACACTGTAATTATAACGACTTTGTTGTTTCAAAAGTGTTTCCATAATTTTATCTGAATTATAAAATTTAGATTTGATTTTTGGAATTACATTTGCCATGTTCAATTTACGACTTTTTCCTATTTTACCATATGTATTATAGAAATAAATTGTGAATTCTGAAAAAAAAGATTCTAAAGCTTTCTTGAGTTCTTCATAAGTTAGCTTTGTTGTATTATAGAATGCATTATTTGGTGTTGTTACAAATAATTTACCTTTTTTATTCAAAACTCGAGAAATTTCTTTTAATGTATAATTTACTGTTGGGTATTCATTAATATTTTTATTTTGTTTTATTTGATTTTCCTTAATATCTATATTCTTAGCAACTTCCAGTAAATTAGAACAAATAACATAATCAAAACATTGATCATTGAAGGGTAAGCTTGTCATGGATCCACATGTATTTTCTATAGTATGAACATTATCTCTTAGACAAGTATTCAAGTCATCTAAAGAAAGATCTAAATTTATTCGAATATTACTCTCATCCATTTCAGATAAAATTATACCAATACCACCTCCAACATCTAAAATTGATTTTTGTTTTATTTTTTTTAATTTTGATATAAGATAAAATCTGACATCGTAATCATCCCCCCACCAACTTGTAGGATTTATTGATTTTATTTTTTCTTTAATTCTATGGACATTATTCATTACTACAGCATCTCGTTTTAAGAGAAATTCTAGGAACCTGATATGTTGGAGTCATTTCTTCTAGATGTAATCGTTAACAAATTGAATATTCTATCTGATGCTTTTCCATCATTAAGATAGTTATATCGTTTTGAGACTTTTTTATATGCTTCTCGTAATTTAATTAAATAATCTTTTCCTTCAAGAATTTCTTTAACTATATTTTCTAATTTATTATAGTCATCTATGTATGTCGACGCTCCTTCTCTGTTAAATGATTCATAATCTTCGTAATCCTCATTTGTGAAATTAACTATTAAAAGAGGTTTTTCTAACAAAAGTGATTCTATTCCTAAATTGGAATAATCTGTAATTACCAAATCAGCTGCACTAAGAAGAATATCAAGTTCAACATCATATGTAATTAAATATTTAAAGATACGACAAGACTTTTTAATAAAATCAATTTTTTGTCCACTTTTCTCATGCTGTGCTGTTTTGTAAATTGGATGAATTTTTATTACTATCCTAAAATTATTTTTATTACAAAATTTAATCAAATTAGACATCCAAATCTCATCCTTTTGATGCCATCTAGACATTCCAACTACTAAGAGCTTACAATCCTTTTCAATTCCATATTTTTTATGAAGAAGGTTCTTTGAATTTTTTGTACTCACTTTCATCATAAAATCATATTTTGGATTACCAGTAACTATAATTCTATTTTTTTCATAATTCATTGCCAACATTGTGTCTAACCCATCTATTCCATGAACAAAAATTTTATCTGCATGAAACCAATCAGAAAGAAAAGGGAGTGGATCACCCGCACCAGGAAGTATAGCAAAACTAGGAATTTTCTTTTTCCTAGAAAAAGTTGAAGCTAAATTTTCTAACATCTCACCATCTGCAACTGCAACAATGGAATTCAATTTCATTTTATTAATAATGAAATCTAAAATAATAATTATTGCGTATGAACGGTACGCCATCTCAAAAAATTCATCTAATAACACATTAAAACCAGATACACTTTGATTTCCTGATACTCTTCTATTTACAACATCTCTAATTTTCTTACCCTCTAGACCATTTTTAATTATTTTAGTTAATACTTTTACTTCTTCAAATAAATTTACGAAGGAAATTTTTTCTTTTGATAAAATTAAGCTAGTGGCTAAATCACTTGTGAATATTTGGAATGGAATGTGTTCTTGTTCAAATTTTTTTAATAGAGGATACCATGGTTTCAAAAAAAGATCTTCTCTTACTGTAGTTACGAAAAAAGCACATTTAGCATCATATCCTGAATTAGAATTCAGGATTTTTTTATTGACATTATTTAAAATTACTTTTGATGAATTTTGGTAAATATTTGATCTAATTTTGTAGGTCAAAACATTACTAAAGTAAGAAGCTGCCCGGAAAACTAATCTTATAATCATTTTTAATTTAGAAATGGAAATTGTTTTTTCCGAGCTCGTGCTTATAACTTTTGTAATTTTTTGTAAAGATGATTTGTTAGCATATGATGCCATTTCATTTTTGTCTTTTAAATTCAAATATTTTATGTTACTTTTTGATATAAAACCAATTTTTTCTTCAATATCATATCCCAAATCTAAAGCCAATTTTGGAATCCCCAGATAATTTATTAAAAAATTTTCAATAATAAAAATTGAATCTTGTTTATTTTCTAATATTTTTTTTGACTTTACAAGAAGAGAAAATTGTCGTAGTAATAAGAAATCAAATCCACTAAAAATTTCGATTTGTTTAGTCTCTATACCACTAAAAATTTTCTTATATTCAGATTGTATTTTTTTTGAATTTAGATACACTTCATTAGCTAAGGGTCCTTCCTCTGGAAATATATCGCTTAAAAGAAACGAATTTTTTTCCATTGTTTTTAATGAGCAATTTAATCCTGCACTATTTGTTATAATTCTAAACGAATCAGAAAGATTTTCAAAATGTTTAGCTATTTTTTCATAATCAACATTTTTTCCATTAAAAAAGAAAAGTTTACATTTCATATAGATTTTCGAACCAGATTTTTATAAAACCTAAATTTCATATATAAAAACGCACTATTAAGTATAATTTGTCTACAAATTTAGTTAATTATTCGGGTTTAGCATCAATGTGAAGGTAATTAATTTGTCAAATGTTCGAGTAACATATTCTGGTTTTATAGCATTTATCGTCTCATTACTAAGCGTTTTAACCGGTACCATTTTTGTTGTAATGGTTACTAGAAAACTCAGTCCTGAAGATTTGGGTTTATGGACTCTTATTGGAAGCTTAATTTCCTATGTTTTAATTATACGACCTATCATTAGTTATTGGTCAACTCGTCAAATTGCTCGTGGTGAAAGAGTAGAGAAGACTGCATTAGCTACTAGTGGTCTTTTTTCAACTATAGGAACTACAGTATATTTCGGTATTGCAATAGCAGTCTCTGCCTACTTAGGTGTTGAACTTTTTGTTTTGTTGATTGCGTCTGCTTTGATACCTTTGCAATTTATTAACGACATATTAGCTTCTATAGCTTTATCAAAAAAACCTCAAACCATATCATATTCACTTTTAGTCTTTGAATCATCAAAAATTCCGATAGGTATTTTCCTTGTCGTGTTTCTTCAGTTAG
>SDBS01005571.1_pt1 | contig 12252 bp, 10 predicted proteins | sample 2277091 | NCBI WGS metagenome assembly SDBS01 (sample SAMN10404972, study PRJNA504765) | marine sediment metagenome | isolation source: marine sediment core GS10_PC15, 163 cmbsf | place: Arctic Ocean: Southern Knipovich Ridge | collected 2010 | reverse complement strand
CAGGCCAGTGACTTTTATTTCGGTAGATTTTCGCAGCGCTCTGCATATTGCAGTCATGGGATTGGCATAGTTGATGAATAAGGCATCGGGACACAATTTTAGAATGTCTTCAGCGATCTCCTCTATTGCAGGGATCATCCTCATAGCTCTGGATAAACCACCAGGGCCCACAGAGTCTCCCACGGGCTGATAGATTCCATACTTTCTCGGGATAAACACATCGGTTTCCCAGGCTCTCCTTCCTCCAACTCCTATAGTTGTTATCACGATGTCGGCTTCCGGGAGAAGGTCTTTCCTATCGGTTGACCGTTTAATTACTACATCAGCATCTTTCGCATCAACCATCTTTTTGGCAAGATTATGAGCCACCGAGAGAGCCTCCGGATCAGTGTCAACTAATCCTACTTCCCAGGAACCGAGAGATTCTTCTTTTATAATATCGGCCAATAAGCCCTGGGTAAACATTGCACTGCCTGCTCCTATTAGAACCAGTTTCTTAGACATAAGAGTGCTCCTATTCTTGATTATTCAATTTAAGAATCTAACTCATGTGTTTTTTCGCCTTTGTAATTACTCCCATAAGGTCTTTCTCAAAATCAGTGGAGATTCTGGAGTGCCTTTCAGTCGATAGGTTTAGGTTACTGTAACATTTCCTTGCGCGATCTACATCCAGCGTCCTGGACCCCTTAAGCCAAGGTATTGTCATCTCCCGTGACCAGATACGGGGTTCCCAGTGCTCGTCTCGAAACCTTTTTGCTGTATGCAACGTTGCTATGAAATTGCCTCCCGTTCCTGCCTTGCATATCTCATCAACCCCAATTGCCTCCTCAGTAACCTCAAATTCCTTAGTGAATCGCTCCAGTGCTCCTATGAATTCGTTGTCCAAAATCATCTGAATTGGTGAACACACCTCATCGATAGACAGCAGACCTGCGTCAATACTAACCTGTCCTCCAGCCAGTAATGTTGGAATAGCTGTTAAGGCTTTCTGCATCCCAGCCTCGCAGGAGGGAAGCTTTGCATCAGCTAGTCCACAATGGCCACTAAAAGAGGCACCATAATAACGAGCCATTTGAGCAGCCATCAAATTAGTAATTGCCATTTCTGGCCGACCATAAGGGCGGATCATCGTTCGCATATCAAACACTGATATCGAGGAACTAATGCCAAAAGTTTTATCGTCAAAAAAAGCACGCCTTATAATTCCTAAAACTAGATTTTCAGCAATAGAAAGTGTCACAGCTCCGGAAAGCGTAACGGGTGCTGTTGCTCCTGCGGCAAGAAGTGGGGGGCCGATATGAACTTCCAGACCTTTTTCCCAGAAATAGATGAATTGATGTGCCTCATGACGTCCCAGCTTGAGAAGCGGAATAAGATAAACTACACCCCGGAAAATCTTGGGTAGTGGTTGACTCTCGTATTGACTTTTAATTTGATACAGATCAAAGATGTAAGGACACAAATCATTAAGATGAATGCTCCCGCCCTCCTTTGCTCCGTATTTCCAGCAGTAATATCGCTCGTATAATGGCCCCAACTTGGAAGATAGAGCCAGCGGGCAACCAAGCATACCCACTCCGTCGATATACTCCAAGTACCGAGGTAAATTGAAGTAATCAATTAAAGCATTCTCAGTCCAGGATTCTAATTTGCCTGAAATGGGAGAGTGATACATACCGTGGTATACGCCTGCTAAGCTATTCACCCTGGGAGTAATCTTAGCCCAGTCAATTTTCTTTGAGTCAGAGATAAACTGCTCCACAAACCCTGGAGTGAATCGGGCACGCTTGTTACTATAATCTACTTCGGCACCAAATTCATCTAGAACTTCTAATATGGTATTATTTTCGATTTTTATACCCACTTTCTTGAGGATTTTTAGTACTCCCCAGTGGATAGTACCAATCTCCTTCGATGAAAGAACATCGATGTTATGGCCTGTGATTCGCATTTGGGATTATTTCACCTAACATAAGCATAATATCTTTCCAGTGCATATGAAGCAAATTTTCGCTGATCTCCATTGTCAAGCTATTAGCTAAAGATACTTTTTTAAAATAAACTATCTATAAATCTCTTAGCTTCTTCTCTACCTTGCGCCATAACAGAAGTCGGAAAATTTACCCAAATTATTTTATCTTTCCAAATATTTCTCGCCTCTTCAAGTGGAAGGTCTCCTCCTTGTTCCGGAAGAGTAAACATTTATTGAGTATGTTAGGAGCCCAAAATAAAGTATCGTTTATTACATTTCCCAGGCTATGTGCTCGATAAGAAAAGGAAGCCTGCTTTCTTCCAAAGTAAAAATTCAAGGGGATCTTTATGTATTACATAGACATTGATATTTCAAAGAAGTCATTCACGGTCTCGATCTTGGATGAAGAAGGTGAAGCTATCACCAGATCTTTCACTTGCTCTTGCAATCGTGGAGGAATGCAAAACCTGGTAAACGAAATATTCTTGGGTGTAAGTATCATGCAAATGTTTTAGGCCAAGCCTGACTAGCCTGTTTTTCAAAATCACTCCTTTTGGAGCCTCTCTTACTAATGCACTTTCTTTCTTCATGGGAAAAATCTCCATCATAAAAAATGCAATATTTAGGTTTGCCCATGATCCTGGCTTTGCCATAAATAAACTCCTTTCAAAGGAGTTTATTTATCACACTTATTAAACTCTTTCCAATATTATGCAAAGCGTTTCATTAACTTGTATATTAACAGGTAATTCAAAGCGTATACACCCACCTTCCATCATAAAAGGAATTTCTCTGTTCTCAACGATTATCCTTTTTATTTTTTTGGTTTTTATCTTATTACAGGCAAAACTTTTAAGAGAAAGATGACCTGATTTTACCTTCAGCTTTATTTTATCCTCCTTTATCTGAAAATCTCCCCATCCTGTAGCAAGAGACCAGAAGGAGTAAAAATTATCCTGATTTATTTTAGGACTGAATCCGATATGTCCTTTTGTCATATCATATTCGAATCCACTTAAAGCTAAAAGTAGGGAATAGGAAGCCATGGATCTGGCATAATTGCTTCCATATTCAACCTCATTCCAGGGATTTCTCTTTTTCCCGTCGTATCTTTCTCTAATTGCCTTTACAATACTCAGTCCTTCATCTAAAAGACCTTCATAGATCATGTGGCAAGCAAGTTGGTATTCAAATCCATTCATGCATTCACTAAAGTAGGGAACAGGTACTTTGGGCATACCACCCCTCGGCCAGGTACAAATAACAATACCCTTCTCATCATTTAAAGCGTATACCCGGCAGAGGTTCGGATATTTACGAAGACTTTCCATAAAATTGTACCTGAAAAGGGATGTGAGTGCCTTTCTTACCTTATCTTCATCAAAAATGTATCCTAATCCCACTATGTGAGCATACCATTGCCCGATCACCTGGTCGATGTGGCATCCTTCTCCAATTTGGTGTTTTATCTCACCAAGTTCCGGGTCAACAGGAAATCTCTCATCTTTCAAATTGATCTTTTGGTAAAAGTACTCCCCGTTAAACAGATTCTCATTAACCCACTTTTTCCCCTTCTCATAGAGTCTACGGTACTCTTCTGCATCCTTATCTCCCACCGCTTCTGCCATTTTGGATGCAGTAAGGAGAGCTGCAAGGTAGTATCCTGTTATGTAAGAGTTTGGACCATATATCTCAACATCAAGGGTATGGTGCTGGATTCCCTCCATGATCCCATCACAGTCCTTATCCCACCACTCTTCGTTGGTTGGCTCCCAGGCATACTCCAGGGCTTTTTTAACTTTTGGCCAAAGCTTTTTTAACCATTCAGTATCCCCGGATATCCTCCACTCTCTGTAAGTTTTAATGATTCCTCCCATTTGTCCGTCGGCAGCAGCTCTGAAATCCCATTTTTCTCTCTCAGGTGGAAGCATCATTCGAAAAGACATCTTCCCATTATCAAACTGGTTGTATGTATAATCAGCCTCCCTCATTGACCTCTCAAGGGAGGGAAATAAAAATGCAACAGCTTGTGCGTAGTTCCAAACGTGAGTACAGGATCCCTCACCGCATCCTGAGGTGGGCTGGCATCCTTCAAATCCGTAAAAGGTTCCATCGGTTAGCCGAATACAGGTGGGTGATTTTAAGACAGAAAAATTGCTTGCTACTGCATCTATAACATGATCAGGTAATGTGCTATCAAAGAGAGTGTTCTTAAATTCTATAGTTTCCCTGTAAAGACGGTCAAAATTATCCCATACATACCCTGCTGATGCAGTTGAGTCCTTGAAAATAGTAGCATAGTAGTTTTTCCACTGAGATCTTTTGCCACGCTCACATTCTCCAGGGTTCCAGTAGTTGACAAAGTTTGGGAAGTTCCAGGTTATAAGAAATTTGAATTTTGCCCTCTCTCCTGGTTGCAAAATTTTGTGGGATGAGAGAAGAGCTACATCCTTGAACCAGGAAGATGTATCTTTTGATTCCCTGTATATTCTTTCTTTGAAATGCCCAGGAGATGTGAAGTCTTTCCAGAAAGTGGTAAGATTATCAAAGAATCCTCCCCTGTACCAATAGCTTTGTCTGCTTACGTTATCCCCATCAGTGCTTAAACTCATATCACCGTATTCTGGATCATCCTCCTTGTAAGAGATAGAATAAAGTTTTATTCCTTTATATGTTCCTTTATCAAAGTACTCATTTACCGGTTTTTTGGTAAATGGGTTGGCAAGGTTGCCAACAAGACTTATATCAAGCTTTTTATCATAGGTGTTTTCCACCTCAAAGATAAAAATGGCAACGGGAATAGATGAGTCCTTATCATTTAAAGGAATAAAGGGATTAAAAGCTGTCAGCTTAACATCCAAGGGGATGCTCTCATCCATAAATTTTATCTCTGCAATAGGAAATTCCCCCTTGAACTCAACTTTTTTAAAATGGGGAAGGCCTGCCATATATTCTCTGTTTACACCACCCCAATTCCCGTAGCCTTTGTCAATGTAAGGAGGATTTAAATCTCCGTTCAAGACTTTTGCTGCTATAATATTATCCTTTTTTTCAGCCTTAATAGCGAAGAAGGAAAAACCATTGAGACTTCCCCCTTTATTGGGCCTGTTAAAAATTTCCCAATCAATAAGTCTTCCATTCCCGGCAAGTCCTATGCATCCTGTTCCGATCCCTCCCAAGGGGAAGGAGATCTCATTTAATTTTTCTTCTTTGTAAATGAAGTTCTTTTGCATCTTGTATAAATCATCTTTTTGATAAGGCATATATCTCCTCTTCGGCATGGTTCAATTTTTTATGGAAAGCTCCCAAAAGAGAGGTTAATTTTCCAACACTTTCTTTCTTAGCCCAACTTCCGCAATTAAGTAGAGAAATTAAGGCATTTTTGAATAACCCAACAAATTAAACCCTTTATTTATAGGATTTTTTCTTTTTTGTTCTTTGATAACTCGAAAATAGTGACGAATAGTCTTCCGTGACAAAAAAATTCTTTATGATATAATAGTGACTATGTACATAAAAAAACAACTAAAACGGTCAAAGGCAAAGTATACAAAAACTATCTTTTAGTTGAGTCTATTATGACTCCTAAAGGGCCTCGCCAGAAAACTATTTGTTCTCTGGGTCACCTTAAATCAAGACCAAGAAAAGAATGGCTTCGCCTTGCCAGAAAGGTAGAGACTGCTCTCAAAGGTCAGCTAACCTTTTGAGAGAAATTTACTAAGTGACTTCTCTTTTTCTAGAAAATTTATGAGAAAGAACGAAAACTTAAATTAGCTTGGTGAAAAGAAAAGTAGATGCTTATCATAAAATTTCCATCAATAACCTTAAATTAAAAGTGCATAAAGCCCCTTTAAGAGAAGAAATTGAACTTCGTATTGCTCCTGATGAGAAAACAGCCCTAGCAGAGGTTAGAATCTGGTATAAAGATATACTTACTGATGTCTATCAGGTTAAAAATTCTAATCTTAGCATAGTGAAATTTTAAAATTTAGCTAACATATTTCCTGCGCTAACACTGGACTTGCTCCCATTAAACACACACCTACAACTAACAATACTACTGTTAATTTTCGTATCACTTTTTATCTCCTTTGGGATATTTTTGGTATTGTCCATTTTTTATGGAAAGTTCCCAACGAGAGAAGCCAACCTCTTAATACCTCTCCGCACAGAAACCCTCCTTTATTTCCCAGCTAATGGCCTTTCCACTTTCTCACCTCCCTCTGGCCTTATTTTTTGTGAAAGAACTAATTTAATTGTCCCCTCTACAATCGGAGAATGATAGGGTATCTCACAAGTCTAAATAAATCCCAACTAAGAAGGGAAACAAGCCTATCAATAAGAAATCAAGAACATTTACTTCCAATTTAGTCCTTCTTCTAACATAATAAGATAGTTTTTTACCGGAACATAATTGGCAATAGAATTACCTGAACCTAAAGCATATCTATAAGGCATACACTCATCCAAAATAGATCTTACATACTTTCTTAGCTCCTTCTCATCTAAACGGCACAGTTTGTCCATATCCACTCCTCCAAAAGTGGCAATCCTATCTCCATATTTTCTTTTGAACTTTACTACGGGGATGATCTTATCCTGAAATGAGTGAAAAGCATCTATTTTTACGTCCTCAATAAAATTCTCCATAAGCGTTAGAACATTTCCGCAACAGTGAAACCAGTACATTTTACCATGTTGATGTGCAATAGCGGCAATCTTCTTATGGAAAGGCAAAACTAATTTACGCAAAATTTTTGGAGAAAACATAGTAGAAGTGCTAAATCCCATATCATCTCCCACAAAAAAACCCCCCACTGCATCTAGCTGTATGACGTTCTTAGCCCAGTTATAAATAATCTCGCCTACCTTATCAAAGACTGCCTTTACTAAATCCGGATTATCGTATAAAAGGTAACTCATTCCCTCAAATCCTAAAAGGAGCTCGCTGCATACTTCTAAAATTCCCATGCACGGAAAATTCATTATTTTCATACCTTCGGGTAAATTTTTAGCAACAAATTCATATGAAGAATAGTCTATTCTGTCCCCATTTAGCCAAGGATACTTTTCAAAATCTTCCCAAGAGTTTATCACTCCCTTTCCTTCCTCTATCCACCGTCTTTCTTTCCGTGAAAGTAATGCCACATCCTTTGTCTTCCGCATTTTAGTCGGAAAGTCAATCCCGCTGACTCCCCCGCCCATATAGTCATAGCCCATTTTATACCACCAATTTATCTCTTGTCTTAAAAGATTTTTTTTTACTTCTGGAGATAACAATGTAGTTTCTAATAGTGAAAAATGAGGCAGTCTTATAGTCTTTTCCCCTAAAAAATTTTCTGTAATGAATTTCACAATTTCATAATCAAAACCTACTTCCACAAAATGAACTCTTTGTGCTTTTTTTTCTCCCTTTATAACTTTTTTAAACATCTCAAAATTTGGTCTTGGATTCTTTAATGGTACCTTAAGCATTGCTTATCTCCTTGGTAAATGCGAGACATCATTCATTTTTTCTGGAAAGCTCCCAAAAGAGAAAATAATTTGAAATTTGGCCAAGTTTCCAAAAATTATTGAACTTCATATTGCCCCTGATGAGAAAACAGCCCTAGCAGAGGTTAGAATCTGGCATAAGGATATACTTGCTGATGTCTGTCAGGTTAAAAATTCTGATCTTAGCATAGTGAAATTTTAAGATTTAGCTAACACTTACCAAGTGAAAGGGTCACAATCCCAAAAGTAAGAGAAGCTCTTTTTCTTGCGAGAAAGAATGCCAGACAGAATCACCCGATAATCCTTATCCTTCTAACTGTCCTTACAGAAAAAATAAGCATGGTTTTTTCACCAAAATGTCAGTCAAGGCTCATCCTCACCTCATCTTAAGGTAGCATAGAGCAAGCTCTATCTACAGAAAAAATCAAAAGCTATAGGACATCATCAGAAAGAAGCAATTCCACCTCGAAGGAAAATGACCTGGGTATCCTAGAGCGTCCAAGAGTGAGGGAAATTAAAAGAGCCGCTGTATTATCCTATCTTGCTGATATTACAAGTTTTATCAAAAGGACCTTTGGTCTTATTATTCGGGTTACAGTAAACTTGAGAAAATACCGAGAGACAAGGAAAAAGAAATACTGGGAAAAACTTTTTAGTCCCAAAGTTCCCTTCTACCTTCTTTATGCTATCCAAAGAGAATAAAAAGACTTTCCTTCCTCTTTTCCTTCGTTAAGTCTTTGTATGCTTTTATGAAGGGATGTTGTTTTTTTGAAATTTGACACCTTCTTACCTTAAGGCATACAGACTTTTTACCCAAATTTCATCCCTCATTTAGGAAAAATTCCTTCCTTTTGAGAGAAATTTACTAAGTGACTTCTCTTTTTCTAGAAAATCTATACCAGAACGAAAACTTAAATTAGCTTCTCCATAAGAAATTCTTCCTCTATTTCACAACTTCAATCCTGTCAAAGAAATACCCTCAATGAACCGTCGCTGGAAGATAAGAAATACAATTAGTACTGGAATCACAGCAACCGTGCCTCCGGTTAAAATCATTCCGTAATCTGTAACATGCTGTGAAGTAAACCTGGCTAAGCCGAGGGGTAAGGTATAAAATTTTTCACTATTGAGGACTACTAGAGGCCAAAGCAAGTCATTCCACTGCCATATGAAAATGAAAATACCAAGAGCAGCGAGAGCTGACTTACAGAGTGGAATCGCAATCCTGAAAAAGATTCCTATTTCTGTGCAACCGTCAATTCTTGCTGCATCTAACAGTTCATTGGGTATAGTTTCAGAAAATTGGCGCATCAAAAAAATACCAAATGGATTAAACAAAACGGGGATAATAAGGGCCCAGTAAGTGTCAATTATCCCAAGCCCACTAACCACCTGGTAATTCGGCAGCAAGAATACCGCTCCTGGGATCATCATTATGCTTAATATGGCTAAGAATAGAACATTTCTTCCTCGAAAATGGTATTTTGACAAGACATAACCAATCATGCTGCTAGTCAATAGTTGAATACTTGTAGCAGTTGTCGATATGAATATACTGTTCATAAAAAACAAGCCAAATTTAGCTTCCTTAAATACATAGACATATTTTTCAAAAGAAGGCTGTTTTGGTATCCAGACCGGGGGATAAGCGATTATTTCCCCGCTAGCCTTAAAAGAAGATAGGATCATCCATACAAAAGGGAAAAGCATAATAACTGAACCCGAAGTGAGAAGAAGATATAACAAGACCTGACTGTAAGAAATCCGTAACCTGCTTTTTGAGGTTTCTTGTTTTATCATTACCACTACCTCCTTCCTGACTTCGAAATTTACCTAATCGCTGAATCTTAATATTCCCACCGAGAGCGTAGGAACCTGATTTGTACCAAGGTTATAATTAGAATAATTCCGAGCAAAATCGTGGCCATAGCTGAGGCATACCCAAATCGATACTCTAGGAATGCCTCGAAGTAGATATTGTATACTACCGTCTCAGTAGCTCCCACAGGTCCACCCTGAGTCATAATGTATATGGGAACAAAAACTTGCATAGCCCCAATTGTTCCGGTAATCAGAACAAAGAGCGTTGCCGGACCCAAGAGAGGTACAGTGATATAGAGAATTTTCTGCCACCATTTGGCTCCGTCTACCTCGGCTGCTTCCAAACACGTTTGCGGGATACCTTGCAGACCAGCAAGATAGATAACTACAACATAGCCCACTCCTTTCCAAATATCCATCATAATAATACTAGGCATGGCTAAACGTACATCATGAAGCCAACCAAGCCTGCGGAACGATAGTCCAAATGTGGACATGATTGCTTCCAAAACCTGATTTAGAAGTCCCAAGTCAGGCTGATAAATCCATTTCCACATGATTGCTACAACTATCATGGGAGTGATTACAGGGATAAAGTACACCGTCCGAAACACTAATCGAATATAGCGAATGGAGCTTAGTATTAAGGCTATAATGAGTCCCAAGATTAATTTGGCAGGTACAGAACCAAGACTAAAATACAGTGCATTTATAAGGGGACGTATTTCTTCAATGTTCAATATCTCTTTGTAGTTATCCAATCCAATGAAACCAGAACCCGGATAGACCGGGCTCCAATCTGTAAAACCCACCGTAAGAGTAAAGAGCATCGGAAAAACCCAAAATATTCCAGCATAAATTGCCAAAGGCCCAAAAGTAATAAGAAAAACGAACCTTTTCCCGGAAATAAAATAAGCTAATCTCCGCTGTAAAGTCGCCATAATTATCCATCCTTTCGTAACAAAAAAGCGAGCAAAACGAGTCTTTTAAATGGTTTTGCTCGCTTGTTTCTTCAAGGTCGATAACAGCTAATCAGCAATGAACAACTCAGAGTATTCGTATTGATCTTTAGAAGGCAGGAAGATATACTCCGTTCTTTCTAGTTTTTTATTAGCATCTTCCGTAAATAGTTTTAGAATTTGGTCTACCGACATTCCGGTCTTTAATCCTCCGTCGATATATTTTTGTGCTGTATCTTCCCAGACGCCCGAGGGTTCCTCCATCATTAGAATGCTATATGGAGCCATTTTTACTGTGATCTGGCATGAAGGAGCTTTGAATCTTTCGTTACCTTGTAATCTTAATTTTGTAGGTACCATACCCCAACTACAAACCCACTCAATCAAATCCTCGTCATCATCAAATATAAGGTTCCTAATCACATCAAATGCTATTCGCTTTCTTTTATCACTGATTCTGTTGTTTACTACCATCTGGGGTGCATGACCCGTAAGCCCCCAGGCAGGTAGTGGTTTACCAGTAAAGGTTGGAGATGGAGATACCCCCCAATCTAAATCTGGAAAATTGGTCTTAAGATTTGTGTCAAGATACGGCCAACACCAAGTTATAGCACTTTTGCCTATGCCGAACGCTTCTCCCGCATTTAAAAAAGTTGGAGAGCAAACCCTGTGCGTGTGATAGAGATCCCACATAAACTGTAAAGCTTTACGAGCTTCCTCTGTCAATGTTTGGACACCATGCCCATCTGCGGTGAAGAACCATCTTCCCTGCTGATAGACCATGTTATACCACATAAAAAAGTTGTTCCACCCCAACATATCCCATCCGGCTTGAATGACATTTCCTGCTCCATCATACTTGGTAAGTTTCTTAGCAATGTCCAGCAATTCATCCCAGGTTTTTGGCCAGTCTGTTACGTCCGGAACAGCTAAACCAGCATCCTTGAATATTGTCTTATTGTAATACATTTGGGTCACTGACATACCTAGAGGAAAGGTATATATTTTTCCTTTATAGTAAAACGCTTCTGAAAAAGGATATTCTGCTTTTAGCTTTTCTCGTGGGAACATGTCTTCCGGATATGGTGCTGCAAAGCCTCCTATGATATGTGGAGTGAAGAACATTCCATGCTGACTATATATATCTGGACCTTTCCCCGCCGGAATCGCTGCAGTCAATTTCTTCCAATATTCTCCCCAGGGCACCTGAAGGACTTCAAATGTCACATCGTGTGTCTTTGAATATTTTTCTAAAGTCCTTTCCCAATTCTCAGCCTGGAAGCGCTCCCAACACCAAACAGTCAACTTAGTTTTAGCCGATACAGAACAGGACACTGCCAACCAAACTAGTAAATAGACAATTGATATTGTCAGTAACTTACGTTTCATGTTTTTAACCTCCTATATGGTTCGATCTTTCGTGAGAAGTTCCCATTAAGAAAAAGCAATTATTCAACACTTTTTCTTAGAAACTCTCTTTACCCCAGCCAATGACCTACCTGCTTTTCACCTCCCTCTGGCCTTATTTTCAGCTTCTCTATCTTTTTCGCCTGAGTTATATAGAACACATTAAATACTTGCATAAATTTATGGTTCTTGAAGTATTTAAATGGAAAGAGCATTTCTCTCACCTCCTGAGTGCTTTTTCTGATTATATCAGAAACTTACCTCAGAGAAAGTGAGAGGAAAAATCTAATCACAACAAATTATGCTTGAACTTATGCGGGGTTCAGAGGCTAAAATCCAATCTTCCGAACCTCAGCATTTATCTATTTCATCTAAGGACATTGTAAGTAGCTTTTCCATATCTTTCTTGCTTAAGGTGACATTACGAACTATTCCTTTGAATCTCGGCATTTTTTTCCTCCTTATGTTTCCTATGCAGACTTCCTGATGACAAGTTTAGTCTCCAGAACCACATTTTGGGTTTCCTGTATTCCCCCTTCTATTTTCTTCTTTAATAATTTCATTGCTTCTTTTCCCAGTTCATATTTTGGAATGTGCACA
>SDBS01005570.1_pt1 | contig 12252 bp, 10 predicted proteins | sample 2277091 | NCBI WGS metagenome assembly SDBS01 (sample SAMN10404972, study PRJNA504765) | marine sediment metagenome | isolation source: marine sediment core GS10_PC15, 163 cmbsf | place: Arctic Ocean: Southern Knipovich Ridge | collected 2010 | reverse complement strand
TATAAGGAGTATAAAACTTTTCAAGATGGTCCCTTGAAATCATACTACTTACGTGATCACATATAATGATTCTTTTCATCTTCCCAGAAATTTTCTCAACTGTTTTTATCCAGTCAATTAAAATCTGAACAATAATGTCTAAAAACTTAAGTGTCTGCTTGGGATAATCATATAGATCTATAAAAAAGTCTGTATATCCTCTAATTAACGCAGCTGTCTCAATTGGTCCTTGTATCATCATTACTCCATCTAGATATCCATACTTTTTCTTATAATCTGGTGGCATATTCTCCTTTAAAAATGCATATTGTTCAAGAAATATTGGTGCTACACCGCGATTTGACAAGTTGCCTATGCTACGGTATTTATATTCAGCATCTTTCATATTATCTAAAGCTGGCCTAACATATGGAGCATTGTTCTCTTGCCAAAAAATCTTACATCCAAAAAGAGATGATTCTATAATTGACCCAAATTCAGGAAAGATCCCTGGCATAAGCATAACCTCCGGATAACGTTCTTGTAAAGCAATCTGTAAAGCCATTCGCACATGTGGCCTATTATAGTATTCTTTAGCTTTAACTCTATACAAATAGGTTATCCAAGGACAATTATTTAATAGACTTACTGGAATCATTTCTGGTTTTTTCTGAAATGCAGCAGCTGTATAATCTTCCAATATACTCATATAAATTCCTCCAGATACTATTACTATTGTTTTGGATATTTAATCTATTTAATTATTTATCAATCTCTATTCAAAATTCATAATAGAAACAACAATATCAACTACAGAATAAAAGTAACCAAGCCCATGGGTGTATAGATACTCACAGGCATATCCATGGTATTCTGCCCTTCGGGTTAATAAAAGAAATAGCTCCTTCCTTAAGATAGAAGTAGCCATTTCTTTTATTTTTTATTTAATTTAGTTTCATTTTTAGTTTATTAATATATTGGATGGCAAAGTTTTGTCTCATTCATACTAATCGCGAGAGTATAGCTTGTAATAAAGCTGTTTATAACCTTCTGCATTAATAGATCTTGGGTTATTACTTGTACAATTATCTTTCATGGCTAGTTCTGCTAAAACTGATATAGATTCTTCCGTAACACCCATAGATTTTATGTCTTCAGCAATATTTAGATCATTGAGCAATTCTCGTGTTCCCTCAATAGACAATCTTGCAGCATCTATTGTAGATAATCCACTTATGTTCTTTCCCATAATTTTTGCAATATCTGCACATTTTTCAGGCGTAGCCATGAAATTATACTCCATTGAGATTGGTAAAAAAACAGCCATAGTTAAACCATGAGGTGCATTATACTTACCACTGATTGTTTGACCTAAAGAATGTACCATCCCCAATCCAACATTTGCAAACGCTCTAGCGGCTAAGGTGCTTCCAATCATCATATTGGTTCTTGCTTCCACATTTTCTCCATTTGCGTATGCCTTTCTGATGCTATTCAAAATTAATTTTATAGCATGATAAGCATTGGCATCACTAATAGGATTTGCACTTTTTGAGATGTATGCTTCTATCGCATGCACAAGAGCATCCATTCCAGTTTCTGCAGTTAATCTTGCTGGAAGAGAAAGGGTTAATAAGGGATCGGTAATTGATACTAAAGGTGCTATCGACCAACCAACTACTAACCTTTTTATATTATTTTTTGTGTCAGTTATCATTGCTGCCGGAGTTACTTCGCTTCCAGTACCAGAAGTAGTAGCAACAGCAATTACTGGTTTACCCTGATTTTCAAAAGGGTCTGGGGATTCATTAAAAGCATCATAATATTTTTCAACAGAACCTTTATTGCAACTTAATGCTGCAATAACTTTGGCTGCATCCATTGAACTACCACCACCAATACCAATTACTGCTTCAGCATTTGTATCGCGAAGATACTGCGCACCTTTTTCCACGGTGGTATCTTTTGGATTTGGTTCAATTTCATCAAATATCTCAAATTTAATTCCTTCCTTTTTTAAGGGCTTTAAAGCCTCATCAACTACACCTGCATTTACTACTCCCCTGTCGGTTACAATTAGTACTTTTTCTACCTGTAAATTTTTTACTTCTCTTCCCAAGGCGTCAATAGCTCCTGGTCCTGCTACAATTTTTTTAATAGTTATAATGTCATACATTTAAACACCCTCCTTATTTTTAAATCAGATACACAATATTATTATTTAGATATTTAAAATAACATATTCATTATTTGCAAATATGAGAAATGTCCTGCGATATTCTGATATTCAAGTTAATTAATTCTCCTCTTATAAATCAAATATTTACCTAGAGTCCTCTTATGAAAAGAACTATTAAAGTTTATAATCCTTATTTTTTATTAAAAGCGGGACCAAAAGTCAAAGTTAGTTTAATTTCATTCTCTGATGTAAATTTTATCTAAAAGAAATCTATTTTAAAATAAACTAAGCAAGAGATAAAAGGGTGGTAGGCTCTTATTTGTCATACAATCATTAAGTAATTATAAATATTTTTTATAATATAACCACTCGAAATAGCTTTATCCTTCTGTAACAGTTGCTATTTTAATAAATATATTTATCCAATGCCCCTTATTAATATTTTTAATAAATTCTTCTTATTCAAAAACATAATATTAATTAACTAAGATAAGCAAAATTATCATCAATGGTAACTTTTAATTCTTTTTTGGGTCCAGCTATAATCCATAAATAGTATAACTCTGTTCCAGGAGTTGCTACGGTAGGATGATAACCTTCAGGTAAAAAAACTAGGTCATTGTTTCTAACTTTATAAATTACATCCATATCTTTTTTATTATAAAATAATTGCAAGCCAAAACCTTTATTATTTGGGTTTACTTTAAAAAAATATGCTTCCTTTAAAACAGATTCATTTTCATTAATAACATCATGCTTATGTGGAGGAAAACCGGACCATTTACCGGGTTGATTAATTGTTTCACCGATAATTAATTTGATACCTTCTGAATCAGGACTTTGTATAATTCTAACTTCTCTTTCCCACTCACTCTTACCAACAATTTTACTTTCAATATCCTCCTTGTTTATACAATAAACTTTCTTTTTTATTTCACAAGGTGTTGTAGCTAAAATAGCTTCAAAATAATTATTAGTATTAATTTCAAATGTAGTTTTAATTGGAATATAGACAGCTTCAGCTTTGTCTGTAAAAACATCTTTTCTTTTAAGAGAATACTTTAATTCATCTATTTTAATTTCACCTTTTCCTGATAAAATTATTAATAGTCCCTCTTCTTCAAAGGTTTGATCCTTAATAACTTCGTTATTTAAGTTGTAATGTCTCAATGCTAAATAACCATTACCATCCTCTTTATATCCGAGAATTTTTTGAATCTTAGCATTTATTTCTACTTTATCAAAATATTTTTTATACATTATTTTTTCACCTCAATTAAATTATTGACAAAATAAAATACAATCGTCCAACCAACCTATTTTACTAAAAATTAAAAATAAAATATTTGGATAATTTCTTTATAGTTCCTTTGGTTAAAACGCCTTTTGTAAATCTTTTCTAGCCCGAAATTATTTTAATTTTATTTTAATCCTAATCTTATTAATGTATCTTTAGTGGGAACCCCTTGGTTCCAGCCACGCAATTTATAGTATTCAATCAACTCGTTTGCAAACTCATCATCTGATATACTTTCACCTTTGCTGCCACCCTCAATGAGAACTTCTGAAAAACGCTTAGGTAACCTATCTTCTTTGAGTGGCTCCATTCCTTCTCGAAGATTAAATAGTCGACACAGATTAAAAACCCTTTCTCCAATTTCCATATAATCATCAAGACTTATATCCCAACCAGTGATATAATTAAGGGCGCTTATTACTCGTTCTGGAGTTAAAGGCCGTGGAGGAGTCATAAAAAACTTACATGTAATCAAGCAATCAGCCATGGTTCCCCAGTAATCTTGCGTTAATTTAACCAACTTAGCTTTACCTTTTAAGGTTCTCCGGTCTATGGGTTGGGTAAAACCTAATGCGGGTAAAACGTTTTCTCTTTGAAATGCTTCGTCATGCATACTTTCCATATGATCTGCACCTTTATGGGAAGTAGCATATGATAATCCCTGTCCTTTTTTACCACGTGGGTCATGCATGGCAAGTTCCATTCCTTTGACATGTATAGCAAAATCCTCTGCCCCCTGACCAATTTCTGCTGCAGCTCGCTTAACGCCCTCAGCTAATAGTTTGCCAATGCCCTTTTTCTGTGCTATGGATTCTAAAACTCTAGTTGTACCTTGCTCATCTCCCCAGGAAATTTTAAACCCTAAATCTTTGAATGTTAAAATTTCACGATCTAAACATTCTAGTAGAAAAGCAACTGATACACCCGCTGAAATGACGTCCAAACCTAGATGATTACATAACATATTCAGCCGGGCTATAGCATAGGGATCCCCAATTAAAAGGAGCGAACCAAGGGAAGCAACTGCCTCATATTGTGGTCCACCATAAGCAGAACTTTCTTTTTCTTCCGGGTATAACCGGACTAAATTCCGACAGGATATAGGACAGGCATAGCAAGTCTTTTGTGCAATCTGAATCTTCTCTTCCATTGCTTCGCCATCAATATTATCAACTAATGCAAAAGTAGACATCTGGAAGTTTTTTGTCGGCATAACTCCATTTCCGTTCACTCCAGCTGTGCTATTCCAAGTTCCAAACCTACTTAATGTAGCACAGCTACCATCATTTATTAAATCGTGGACAAGTTTATCCCTCAATTCCTCTAATTTATCAGCATTATAAATTTTTATTTTCTTATTTCCATAGATAACAATCCCCTTAAGATTTTTTGATCCCATTACCGCTCCAATTCCAGAACGGCCGGCAATATACCTTAAATCAGAAACAACACATGCATAACGTACTAAATTTTCTCCAGCTTCTCCAATTAATAAGGTACTGCATAATGTATTAATTCCTTTCAGATATCTATCAGCATCTAATATACTTTTACCCCAAATCTCCTTTGCATCTTTAATTTCTACTTTTTCATTTTCAATATTGATATAGACTGGATTATCTGATTTACCTTCAATAACCAAGCAATCATATCCAGCTATCTTAAACTTTCTACCCCAATAGCCGCCAAAATCTGTATCGCCTAGATATCCTGTCAGAGGGGATTTTGAAACTATACAGGTACGAGAACTACCAGGTAGTCTTGTTCCTTCAAAAGGACCAACTGCAAAAATTATCTTATTTTCTGGTGCAAAACAATTAGTTCCTGCAGGAAGCTCAGAATATAATATTTTTGCACCAAATCCTTGTCCTCCAACATAACTACGCGCAAAATCCCTAGTAATCGGTTCCTCAATTATTTTCTTTTCAGTAAGATTAACCCGTAAAATTTTACCTGAATAACCATACATTTTTTTCATTCCTTCCTAACATTCTGACTTTAAAAATAATAAGATAAACATTTCTTTCATTGCAAAATAAAATGCTCTTTTAACTATCCCCTATACTAGGTTAGTATATAATTTTTACGTTTATTAATTTCCTATCTAAATAATTTTAGATCTTGTTATTGTTTTTACTGTACTCTGATCGATTTTTTTAGTAGCTAATATATTTCAAATATTTTGAACTTTATCTACCCCCCACTGATAACTGGGAAAATTGTAATCCGACCATTTTTTTCGATTCTATCAGAAAGGCTTTTTATATTTTTATTATCCCCTTCCTCCGAACTTTCCTGCACAAAAGAGTAAAACGGGGAAAGTTTTCCCTTATATAAAAGTTCATCTTTTATTCCTGAAAGTTTCATTTCTAGCTCTTCCATAATCTCTTTCAGGGTTGAACCATTGCACTCAAGTTCCTCTTTACCTGCTCTTAAAATATTAACAGAAAGAAGCTTTACCCAAGGCATATCGAACATCACCTTCCTCATATCGAAAATTAAAAACTCGATAAATTTAGGTAAAAGTTAGTAGGTTATCTTTACATCTAAAAATCTCTTATATAGCTTTATGGCATACTACCTATTCCATAATTTTTAAATTCCGGCTACTCGTTTCTTGTTCTCGATTTTCTATATATTACTACACCATAATCATATAATCAGTTATTTTATGAGGATTTAAGGAATTTTTTTTGAATTTTTGCAACATATGTGTAAAGAGGGTCGACAAATTGAGTACACCTAGCTTGTAGAACTTGACCTAACAAAAGAAATGCGTCAGTATCTGTAAAATCATAGCTCTCAACCATCCATTTAATCATCTCTTGAACTGCTATTCGAAATGCATCTTCTGCAGGTCGGGCACATCCTATACTTATTATAGAATCCGGTGTCTCTATTCTGGGCCAGGTCATTTCTTTAGGTTTTGGCACTAATTCAACCTTAAGTTTAAGTATGGCTCTAGTTTCTATGCCCCCTGCACCACAAATCTCCCCATCTCCCATCAATGCATGAACATCACCAACATGAAGCAGTCCGCCTTCTACAAAAACTGGTAGAAATAAAGTATTTCCAAAAGTTACTTCTTGGACGTCCATATTGCCCCCAAATGGACCGTTATCAGTAGTTGGGTATACACCAATATCTGGTGCAGTACCAACAAGACCAATCATTGGGCGAACAGGAATTTTAAGGTTTTCGCTCCAAACAACATGGCCATTTTCTATTCTTACTGTCTTTGAAATGAGCTTCCCCCAATCCTTCTTCCTTATCCAATCAGGAAATGGGTTACAATGAGGAATAATAGCTGTATACCCTAAATTTAAAAGATGAATATCTAAAATTTTAACTGCTAGCACATGCCCTGGTTTAGCTCCCTCAATATGGATACAGCCACTTGACGGATTCACCCATGATAATTTTTCTGGAGACCATTCATCGTATTCACTTTGAAGCCAATCGCCAGTATTTAATTCGGTCTCAACCTGGAAAACTTCACCTGGGCTAATATTAAGAGTCACTGGATTAAAGCGACTTATTTCATTATATAGTATATTACGTTTTGCTATTTTCATTTTTTATTCCTCCTTACTAAAAGTCCTAACCGCATGCAAGTGCAAGCAGCTCGTCTTTATTAGTTTTTTTGGGCAAAAATTCTCCTTTTACTTCACCATTATAAAGCACAAGGATACGTTCAGATAGAGCTATAATCTCAGGGAGCTCTGACGATATGAGAATAATACACATCCCTTGAGCAGCAAGTTTAAGCATTAGCTTGTAAATCTCTTCTTTTGCACCAGTATCTATACCTCTGGTAGGTTCGTTCATAATAAGGAGTCTAGGGCGAATCGCTAAATTCCTACTTAAAACAACTTTTTGTTGGTTTCCTCCGCTTAGATTAATAAGCTTCTGCGTGATACTTTCATACTTTATAGCCAACTTTGATGTGTAAGTTTTGACTATTTCCTTTAGCTCTTTAAAGGATATCACCCCGAATCGTGAGATATTATCTAACACACTCAGTACAACATTGTTACCAATTGACTGGGATAGAATTAAACCTTCTTGTTTTCGGTCAGAAGGAATATAAGCAATTCCTTTTCTAATCGCATCTATAGGTGAATCAACAGTTACTGATTTATTGTCTAAAAATATTTCACCTTGATTAGGATGTTTGATTCCATAAATAGTTTCCGCAATAGCATTTTTGCCAGAACCTTCCAAGCCAAATAATCCGACTATTTCACCTTTTTTCACAAAAAAACTTATATCCTGAAACTCTCTTTCTCTGGATAAATTCCGAATCTCAAATATGATATCATGTTTAATGGGGACAGTTGATTCCTTTACAGGAAACATCTTTTCAAATCTTCGTCCAATCATTAAACTAACAACTTGTTTTATTTTAGCTTTGGATGCGATTAAAGTATCTATGCAACAGCCGTCACGCAAGATAGTTATACGATCTGCAAGTTTAATTACCTCTTCTATCTTGTGTGATACATAAATGATCGTTACGCCTCTTTTCTTCATGCTAAAAATGATTTTAAACAGTTTTTCGGATTCACGATCTGTAAGAGCAGAATTTGGCTCATCCATTATCACAACTTTCGCTTTATGTAAAAGAACCTTTGCAATTTCGATGAGCTGTTGGTTAGAAATCGTTAAGTACTTAACTGGTTCTTTTAGAACTAGATCAATACCCAATTCCTCCAATAAATCTGCGCTTTTCTTGTACATGTTTTCCTTATCAATAAAAATACCGTGCTTCAATGGCTCACATCCTACGAAAATATTCTGGGCGACATCCCTGTTCGGAAATAAGTTAAGTTCTTGGTGGACTGTAGCAATTCCAAGTTCCCCTATTTTCTTAGGAGTTGCATTACTTATTTCTGAGCCCTCGAAATATATACGCCCACTATTTTGTTTCATAATACCTGACAAGATATTTATCAACGTGGACTTACCGGCACCATTTTCACCGATAATGGCATGAATTTCGCCGGGAATAATTTCAAAAGTTACATCATTAAGAGCCTGGGTTCCACCAAATCTTTTTGAAATATTTTCAATAGAAATAAGTGCCTGTTTAGACATTTTGAATCATGTTCCTCCTTTGGTGCCTCAATATTTAATTAACTATGTTCTTTTCTCGGTTTAAGGATTCTTCGTCCGTTTTGATTCAACCTCCATCGCGCGAGCGTCAAGCTTCCCAGTTTGAACCATGAATGCAAGTTCACTCATACCTCCGGTTTCTGACCATACCGTATGACTTATTCCCGCAGGAATAATCACTAAATCTCCCTGAAAAAGTTCTACTTCCTCACTGCCAATTTTTGCTTTTGCCTTACCATCAATTATAAACCAATATTCTTCTTGATCATGTTTATGTGGAGGATCTTTCTTGGGTCCTACACGTCCATTCACAACATAACTCAATGTACTTCCTTCTGGCAACGGATATCTAATTGAATCTGTTTCTTTAAATCCTTTCTCTGCTTCCTTTCGCCTTATTATATACATTTTCTTCACCATTGTCCTCTCTCTTCACAATTATTTAATTATTTCAATTTCAATAAATGCTTGCAATTACAGGCAATCTTTTGATAAATAACTACTCTCCTTTTTAACTCTAAGTGTAGGACGATTTCGAGACATAGCACGCGTCGAAGCCGTCCTACATTTGAATTTACTACTTTTCCAGGCTCGCCTTCTCACGTGCAATTATTTCATCCACATTCTTAATGGTTACAATCTCAGCTCCTGTATCTACTTTATCTGGTAGGGGTTTTCCTAATGTGACATGTTCATAGAGAACCCTTATGGACTCAAAACCTTGCATATACGGATCCTGTCCAACTGTCGCGGCTATGACACCTTCCTTAATCAATTCGAGTGTTTGATCTAGTAGATCCCAGCCTACCACAACAACATCAGGTACAAATCCTTTTTCTTTCACAACCTGTCCAGCCATTGCAGTTCCCATGCCTACTGTTGAAGCATGACCGGCTAGATCAGGATATCTAGTCATTGCATCTTCAACAACCCTCTTTGCTGCTGCAGATCCTCGTGTCGTAACATCAAATACGTTTACAAATTCGATATCTGGGTAATCCTTTGTAGCATTTTTATAGCCTTGCATCCTTGCCTCCAACGTCACTTGTCCTGGCACGTCTATATAAAAAACAACTTTACCCTCGGGTTTACGTTTCGGAAGTTTATGATATTCAGCCCAATCTCCTTCACCAGATAGTGCTTTAATGAGTTCCTTACCGATTGACACTCCAGCATTGACATGATCTTGTCCTACATAGGTAAGTGGGCCCAAATCATTATTCATTGCGACAACTGGAATTCCTGCAGCTTCTATCTTTTCGATCGTACTTGCCATAGATTCAAAGTTAGGGGCTTGGATGACTATCCCATCAACCTTACGCACAATAACACTTTCCAGTAAGCTAACTAATTTGTTAACATCCGGGGTGGGTGGTCCAATCCATTCTACATTTACTCCAAACTTTTCCCCAGCATCCATAGCACCGACTCGACCAGGTACAAAAAACGGAATCATTCCCGCGTTAAGAGCTACTACAAATGTGAGCTTCTTTTCCTGCGCTTCAGCCGCTAAACTCATTAATATTGAAAGAACAAACAAAATAACCACACTACACACTAAGATAACTATCTTCTTATTTTTCATTCTCATAATTTTTTTCATCTCCTTAATATTTTTATATTTTTATTACTTCTGCTTTCACAATAGCTACATGTTCTCTCTTTACCTGTCCTAATAGTTTTTCATGGCATCACCTCCTAATCTAATACAGAATTCTTTAGTATCTTTTTTACTTGTGCATATATTATCGACGTTTTTTCAGAATCAATCCAATAGTTACTGCTCCAATGACTACCAGACCAATAAGACTTTGCTGCATAAAAGGTGATACCCCAAGCAATACAAGTCCATTATTGAGTACTCCCATTATACAAGCGCCAAGAAAGGTGCCCAGAATTGTTCCTGAACCTCCCATAAGATCTGTTCCTCCAATTACGGCAGCCGCAATGGCATCCAACTCATATCCTATGCCGATCATTGGTTCGATTGCTCTTATATAGGTTACACTGAGAACTGCAGCAATCGCACACAAAAATCCTGATAAGGAAAATACAATGAGCTTAATATTTTTAACATTTATTCCTGATACATACGCTGCCCTCTCATTACCTCCAACCGCATACACTTTATAACCGAATGACATTCTCGATAAAACAAAATGCAATATTATTAGTACTATAACCATACAGATGGCCTGAATAGGTACTCCTCCAATTTTTCCGTTACCTAGTAGGAAAAATAATTTATATTCTTTAGAGTAATCATATAGTCCTATCGGCCATCCATTCGTAATTGTAAGTGCCATACCTCTTAAAAAACTCATCATCCCTAGAGTTGCCACAAAAGCAGGCATCCTTAGTCTACTAATGAACATTCCACTGATAGCTCCCATGGTTATCCCTCCAGCTAAACCGACAATTGCCGCCAACCAAGGATCCATACCTTTCTGCATAAACAGAGCCATCAAACACCCAGTGAAAGCTATCATTGAACCTACAGAAAGGTCAATGCCCCCAACGATTATAGCAAAAGTCATACCAGAAGAAATAATCGCAATTACCGATATTTGACGAACAATGTTAAACAGATTATCGGCTGTCAAAAAATATGGCGAGAGGAACGTCAAAGCTGTACACATTATAATTAAAGAGAAAAATACACCACTTTCACTCATTGAAAATATTCTTTTTATACTTGACACTGATAAATCCAGTAACGATAATGATTTTTTCATCTTACTCCAAATCCTAATTGTACATTGTGTCTTGAATAATTAGGCAAGAAATGTTTCTTCCAAAAACTTCTATTTAATATTTTTCAACTATTACTATTATATCAATTTCCCTTGCACTTTATATATCTTAGTAAAAAATCATCTTCCGCTATTTTCTGTAAGGTCTCGAGAACTTGTTCTTAATCGAGTTAAAATCTCAGCGTGCTCTTTTAAATTCTCGTGACATCATCTATCAATAATTGATATTCTTACTATAGAAATATTTATTTCATAACACTTCTTCTTAAACATCCAAACTAATAAATTTTTTAATACTGACTGTTTTATTTATTTGAAAAGACTTGGGTAAAAATGGGTAGTCATTAATCGGCAAGTAATTCTTAAGTGTTCACGCATATAATACTCACTTTTCTCTTCATCCTTTTCTTTAAGAGAATTAATAATATCCAAATGTGATTCTTGAGATTTTTTTTCAATAATAATTGATTTTTCTGTAATATTTCTCGTTAAAGAAGTAAGATCTCTTAATTTATAATAGAATTGTAGTAAAAAAGGATTATTTGCCGTAGTAATAATTAAATCATGTAACTTTCTTCCAAAAAGGACACCTTCCCGAGAATTTTTTTCAATATCAATTTTTTTGATTTTTTTTCCTATTTCATTTATTTTTAAAAAAAAATTATCATCGCCTTTTTGACAAGCTAATCTTGCAGCTATACCTTCTATGCCCTCTCTGGTTTGAAATATATTAAATATTTCCTCTAATGATATCTTTCTTATTATGTATCCTCCTGAAGGCTCTTGTTTAAGCAAACCATCAGATACTAATCGCCATAAAATTTCTCTTACAGGTGTTCTACTTATGCTATATTCATTACTAATCTCACGTTCAACTAAACTACTTCCAGGCAATAGATTTCCTGATATTATTTTTTTTCTTAATCCCT
>SDBS01005569.1_pt1 | contig 12253 bp, 11 predicted proteins | sample 2277091 | NCBI WGS metagenome assembly SDBS01 (sample SAMN10404972, study PRJNA504765) | marine sediment metagenome | isolation source: marine sediment core GS10_PC15, 163 cmbsf | place: Arctic Ocean: Southern Knipovich Ridge | collected 2010 | reverse complement strand
TGAGCCTGAGGTTGCACCGCCAACTCCAGCAGAACCAGAGGAGCCAATAAGTGCTGACATAGCCAGTTTGATTGAGGAAGCTCAACAGCACTACGATAAGTCGCAACAGTACCTTAAGGCTGGTGACTGGGCTAACTATGGGAAAGAGCTGGATGCGCTGAAGGTGGTATTGGATCAACTGGCGGAACTTGCTGCTGAAGGGAAGTGATAGCCCATAAACATTCTCCTGCCTAACTCAGCTTTACCCCACAATTTACGTTACACAGAACCCCAGATATTATTGGGATATTCGGGCTCTTTCCCGTGCCGTTGCAAGTGCTATACTTTATGAGAGGTGGATGATTTGGTTGAAAGGGACTTCGTGAAAAAGATAGGTATTTTAACCAGTGGCGGTGACGCTCCTGGAATGAACGCTTGCATCAGAGCAATAGTTCGTCATGGCACCGCTTGCAAGCTCGAAGTAGTGGGCATTCGGCGTGGTTATGCTGGCTTATTGGAAGGAGATATGGTGATATTGGGCCCTAGGTCGGTAGCCAATATTATTCAGCGTGGGGGCACTTTTCTGGAAACAGCTCGCTGTGAAGAAATGAAGACTGCCGATGGCGTAAAAAAAGCAATACAGAATTTGCGCCATGAAAACATTGAAGCTTTGATAACAATAGGTGGCGATGGCACATTTCGTGGCGCCATGGCCTTAGCTGAGGCAGGAGATATACAGGTGATAGGTATTCCAGGTACCATTGATAATGATGTCTATGGTACCGATTATGCTATCGGTTTCGATACAGCTATTAATACAGCTTTGGATGCTATAGATAAGATTAGAGATACCGCAGGGTCTTTACAGCGTCCCTTTTTTATTGAAGTCATGGGAAAGAAGAGGGGTTTCATTGCTCTGGAGGTAGGAATTGCTGGTGGAGCTGAGAGTATACTGATTCCTGAGACAGAAACAAAGGTTGAGGAACTTTGCCTTAATATGAAACACAATTTCAAGAGAGGCAAGAAATCCAGCATTGTGATAGTTGCTGAGGGAGATGACGCAGGTGGAGTATTTTCTATCGCTCAGCAAGTATGGGAAAGGCTGAAACTAGATTATCGTATTTGTGTTTTGGGCCATATACAACGAGGAGGCTCACCAACAGCTAGAGATAGGATTCTGGCTAGCAAATTAGGAGCAGCAGCCGTGGATGCTTTAGGCAATGGTAAGTCAGGTTATATGGTGGGAGAATTAAAAGGAGAGATAACTTTTACACCACTAAGTGACACATGGCAGAAGAGGAAGGAATTAGATAACAACCTGCTGCAGTTAATGAAAGTATTAGCTACGTAGAAACATGAAGGAACTATCCATAGGCAAAATAAGAGGCTTGCAGCAATTAGCTAATGAGAAAGGCATCATGGCGATGTGTGCCCTTGACCACAGAGGTTCACTGAAAAAGATGCTTAATGGGGAACACCCTGAGAGCGTTAGCTATCAGGCTATGGTGGATTTTAAGCTGGATTCATCCCAATCCCTGACTCCTTATGCTAGCGCCATCTTACTTGACCCCGTTTATGGAGCACCACAAGCAGTTGCTGCCAACATTTTGCCTAAGAATACTGGATTGCTCGTGAGTTTAGAAAAAAGCGGCTATTCGGGAGAGCCAGAGGCTAGAATCACCGATTTGTTGCCCGGTTGGAGCATAAGAAAGGTAAAGAAAATGGGAGCTACGGCGGCAAAACTTTTGCTCTATTACCGCCCTGAGGCTAGTGCTGCTGAAAAGCAACTGGGCACAGTGAAAAGGCTGGCTGACGATTGTCTGTCAGAAGATATACTCTTTGTAGTTGAGCCCATGAGCTACAAAGTGGGAGAGGCAGAGGCTGACTCTCAAAACTTCGCTAGAGTAAAGCCGCAAGTGGTTATTGAAACTGCAAAGCAAATCACAGCCCTTCCCGTTGATGTGCTCAAGGCTGAATTCCCGGCTGATAGCGAATATGAAAAAGATGAGGGGCGATTGGCAGGTTTCTGCGATCAACTTAATGAAGCAAGCCAAACCCCCTGGGTTATTCTCAGTGCTGGTGCGAGCTTTGAACTTTTTCACCGCCAAGTCAAGCTCGCTTGCCAGGCAGGAGCTTCAGGCTTTCTGGCCGGACGTGCCTTATGGCAAGAAGCTACTCAAATCAGCTCCCGACAAGAGAGGTTAGCATTCTTGGAAACCACTGTGGCAAAGAGGCTTGAAAGTTTGACCGAATTGGCTAATGCTTATGGGACTCCCTGGCATACTAAAATAGAAGCTATCAAAGTTGACGAAAGCTGGCATCAGAACTACTGAATGCCCTTTTGTAGGCACATGAGTAACCCTGCGTATTAGCTTCAGCAGTTTTTACCATGACTTAACATATCTGGCTATGATGTCTATTGCTTCAAATGCCTCTGAAGAAGGAAGAAAATAGGCAGTCCTTATCCGGGCGTATTCATGTTTTGGCTCAGGGAAGATCCAGATGCTTCCCCGCAGGTCTTTAAGCTCAGAGCGCAGTAGTTTGTCCTCCAGGTTATAGTCGAAGTTAAGATTCTGAGACAGGCAAATATCTCCCTTCCATTCAACGGCTACCACCTTTCCCCAAGGGAGTGGTTTCTTTCTCCTGATCAACCTGGCCTTTTTCAGCATTCGTCTTTCCATTACCTGCGGATTCTTCGCCAAGTAATCCAGAAAGTACTGCACCCCGTATGGGCTAGTTATGCTGATAACATTTATGAAAGCTACATTCCTATCCTTCAGTTCAATAATTCCTTCTGATTTTTGCCCTGAAGCACGGCTTAGCCCTATCTCTTCCCTGTCGTCTCCGCTTTGTAGTTCGTATCCCTTTACGCCCATTTTTTGAAGGTGTTGGCAGAGTGCTTCTCTTCTTCTGGGTCCATTTTTCTTCCTTTGACGAATAGCTAAGGGCAATCCAATCGCTGCTAAAACACCCACTACGATGCTGATGATACTACTCCACCCCATATAACCTAAGTCTCTTCCAATTTAAAGGTATAATCTCCAATAATAAGGCCAGCTAATGACGTATAACACATCTCTATTTAGCTTCTGTTAAAGGCTAGATATTTTTCCCTGTAAGTAGTTGATAGATCTTGTTATACCGCTGCGTGGTAGCCTCGATTACTTCTGATGACAACGTGGGTGCCGGTGGTTCTTTATCCCATCCTGCAGCTGAAAGCCAATCGCGAACTGGCTGTTTATCAAGGCTGGATTGGGCGCGGCCCGCTTCATACTGACCGGCAGCCCAAAATCGACTTGAATCTGGCGTTAGTAGTTCATCAATAAGCGTTAGTGCACCATTAATAAGCCCAAATTCAAACTTAGTGTCGGCAATAATAATGCCCTTGCTTCTAGCATAATCTTGAGCATGGTGGTAAATGAGCAAGCTTTTTTTCTCTAATTCTTTGATTAGATTAAGATTCCCTCTCTTCAGCTTTCCAGCAACCATTTCTTCAAGTTCCCTTATATCCTGATTGGTTAAAGGACGATCATGTTCTGTCTCACCCTTGGTAGTGGGAGTAAACATAGGTTGGGGCAATACCTGGCTTTCTTTCATGCCTGCTGGTAAGCGAATACCGTTAACGGTACCGCCATCTTTGTATTCCACCCAAGCCGAGCCAGCTAGGTAGCCCCGAACAATGCATTCCGCAGGAATACGTTCGGCTTTAGCTACGATCATGGAGCGGCCAACAAGGTAATCGGGGAGCTCGCCAGGGTAGTCCGTCAGATTCTTCACTTCGTTCAAAGCGATATTGCTGTCGATTACCTTGACAAGATGGTTAGGCGTAATATAGGCAGTCTTCTCAAACCAGAAGGCTGATAGTTGATTAAGCACGTTTCCTTTGTCGGGAATGCCGCAAGGTAAAACCAAGTCAAAAGCGGAGATACGATCGCTGGCCACTATGAGGAGTTTATCCCCGAGGTCATATATATCTCTTACCTTGCCACGGCGCAGCAAACGAAGGGGTAAATTGGCTTCCAGTAAAATAGACATATTTAAGTATTATGTTAGTAATATGGCAAAACAAAATCAATGTCGGCTATAATCATAATGCAAAAAGGTAGAGTTTTGCAAAACAAGAATGGGATTAGGTGAATTTGCTGCAATAGGGGCTGCGTTGGCTTGGGCTGTTGGTTTCTTAATTATAAAACCAGTAAGCATCAAATTCAGTCCCGTGTCCATAAATAGCATTATACTCGGTATAGCCTGGGTAATTCTTGTTGCTATCACAGCCCCTTCAGGTAAGCTAGGCGGCTTAACCTCCATTGGCTGGCACTCCATGATTTATGTTATTGGTTCTGCAGTCGTCGGGGTGGGAGCAGGTGCAATCCTGGAGATAAAAGCGATAAGCTTGGCTGATATCTCCTTGGTTTACCCTATAAATTTTAGCCTTTATTTCCTGTCAGCTTCTACCCTGGCGGCAATTTTTTTTGGCGAGCCAATTACCTCTTATACCGTACTGGGAGCTGTTTCTATCATCGTTGGCATCACGCTTTTGTCAAGCCCTGCAAAAACCGAGGGAGGCAGGATACTCAAATCTAATAGGACGAAGGGAATAATTTTCACTTCACTCTCGGGCTTGTGTTGGGGTGGGGCAACAATTCTATCTAAATTAGCACTTTATGCAGTTGACCCTTTGGTGCTTAATGTCCTCCGGCTCCCTTTTGTCATTTTACCACTTGTAATAGTGACTCTGGTTCGAAATGGAGTTTCTGGATACAAAAGATATACTCCCAAGGATTTAATCCAAGCTGGAGCTTCGGGTTTTTTCGCTCATACAGTGGGCACAGTGTTGTTTTTCGTAGCCGTGAGTCTTATCGGAGCTATTAAGGCATCCATACTCACCTCCATCTCGCCTCTTTTCATTGCTCCTCTTTCCGTTATCTTTCTAAAGGAGAAGCTGACTAAGCGCGCCATCCTGGGAATTATAATTTGTTCTCTCGGAATACCGCTTACCACGCTGTGATGTTTGGAGAAGCGAGAATTATTTGCCTTCCTGTGTCTTGCTTAATCCCAAACGTTCAAAAATGGCATCTACATACTTCAGGTAGTAGTTATAGTCAAACAGAGATTCTAGTTCGGATTTGGATAGATGAGCCAGTATTTGTTTATCTGCCTCCAGCAAATTTAGGAAACTCTCTTTCCCTTGCCAGGCGTTCATAGCATTCTTTTGTACCAATTTGTAAGCTTCTTCTCGATTTAGGCCTTTATTTATTAAAGCCAGGAGCACTCTCTGAGAAAAGATTAAACCACGAGTGAGTTCAAGATTACGGCGCATATTATCCGTATAGACATTAAGGTCTCTTATTATGGGGATAAACAGAGATAACATATAGTCTATTGCCAAGCAAGAATCGGGTAGGATGATGCGCTCTGTAGAAGAATGGCTGATGTCACGTTCATGCCATAGGGCAATGTTTTCCAAGGAGGTTAATGCATATCCTCTTACCAGCCTGGCAAGTCCGCAAATGCGCTCACATAACTCTGGGTTCCTCTTGTGTGGCATTGCTGAGGAGCCTGTCTGTCCTGGCTGGAAAGGTTCTTCAACTTCCAGTGTTTCAGTTCGTTGCAGGTTTCTGATCTCGGTAGCAAACTTCTCCAGAGAGCCAGCCATTATGGCCAGGGTGGTCATGAATTGGGCATGGCGGTCACGCTGAATTATCTGGCTTGATATTGGAGCTGGGGTAAGCCCTAGTTTGTGACAAGCTATCTTCTCAACTTGAGGAGGTACAGTGGCGTGAGTACCTACTGCTCCAGATATCTTACCTACGGAGATGGCCCTTTTGGACGTAGCTAGCCTTCGAGCACTACGTTTCATCTCTTCGACCCACAGAGCTATCTTCAGGCCGAAGGTGATTGGCTCGGCATGAACACCGTGAGTTCGCCCCATCATAATGGTATGCTTGTGCTCTATAGCCTTGTTTTTCAATACAGCGATAAAGTCGGTAACCTGTTGCTCTAAGATGCCAGTTGATTCTTTTAACTGTAGGCTTAGAGCAGTATCCATAATATCTGAAGAGGTGAGTCCAAGATGGATGAAGCGGGATTCCTCACCAAGGCTCTCTGCAACCGAACTAAGAAAAGCAGTCATATCATGGTGAGTCACCTTGAGAAATTCAGCCATACGTTCCAGATTGCAGTTGGCTTTCCTTATTTTGGGTATGGCGTCTTGTGGAATCTTGCCCAGTTCTGCCCAAGCTTCACAAACAGCTATCTCCACTTTGAGCCACTGGTCAAACTTTTTCTCTTCAGACCATATTTTCTTCATTTTGGGCCGTGAGTAACGCTCTATCATGTTATTTCTCCGTCAGCTTTGCCTTGTATTCCAGATATGCATTTCTTATTTCTGCATACTTCACGCCTAAGATTTGAGCAGCGAGCAGGGCAGCGTTTTTGGCTCCGCTGGAGCCAATGCCCATGCAGGCTACAGGCACTCCAGCGGGCATCTGAACTATCGAGAGCAAAGAATCTATGCCATTAAGCTCGCCAGCAGCCAGGGGAACGCCAATTACTGGCAGCGTTGTCCAGCTAGCCAGAATACCGGGAAGGTGAGCAGCCTTACCAGCGGCAGCGATAATTACTTCAAAACCCCTCTCCTCCGCTTTCAAACCATACTCTCTTAGTTTCTCAGGGTTTCTATGGCCCGAGATAATGGAAAGCTCATAGTCAATGCCTAACTGCTCTAGCATATTAGTCGTAGATTTGATTATGTCACTGTCTGTTTTGCTGCCTATTACGATGCCTATTTGTGTCATTTAAGCTATTTCCCTGAGGGCGATGTCCTTGCGGTAGTGGCAGCCCTCAAAATAGATTCTGGGAATATTACTATAGACTTTTTGTCTGGCTTCAACCATATCTTTGCCAGCACCTGCCAGGCAAAGCACTCGCCCCCCATTAGTATACACTATCCCGTTATCACCTAGCCTTGTCCCAGCATGGAAAATTAACAAATCTTTATCCACCTCATTCAAGCCCTTTATAGGCAACCCTTTTTTATAGCTGCCTGGGTAGCCAGCAGAAGCCATAACCACTCCGACACATGCTCCAGCGCTCCATTCTATCTTGACCTGGTCGAGATTGCCTTGAATTACCGCTAAGAGTATATCCACAAAGTCGGTTTTGAGAAGGGGTAAAACGGCTTGTGTCTCCGGATCGCCAAAGCGGCAATTGAATTCCAGCACCAATAACTCTTCATCAGTGCACATTAACCCGGCGTAGAGTACTCCTTTGTAGGTTACTCCCTCATTGGCCATTGCTCTTATCGCTGGCAATAAAATGGTCCTGGTAGCCCTTTCTATTAGTTCAGCAGGGAAAAAAATCGGCGGACTGTAGCTTCCCATACCACCAGTGTTAGCTCCCTGATTATTGTCCCAAATTCTTTTGTAGTCACAGGCAGGAAGCATTGGTGATACTATCTTCCCATCGGTGAAAGCTATGAGGCTTACCTCTCGACCGCTAAGATATTCGTCAATTATCACCTTATCCCCGGCAGAGCCGAAGATTCTTGCCTTCATAATATCATCAAGAGCCTTAACAGCTTCCTGCATGGAACTGGCTATAATCACTCCTTTGCCAGCAGCCAATCCGTCTGCTTTAACGACGATAGGTAGCTGTTGGTGTTCAAGATATGTACGTGCCTTAACATAAGAAGAGAAGACTTTTCCTTTAGGACAGGGAATGTGGTATTTTTCCATCAGCTTTCTGGCAAAGGCTTTGCTTGACTCTATTTTTGCAGCCGCTTTGGTGGGGCCGAAAGCAGGGATACCCAAGCTATCAAAGTAATCTACTATGCCTGAATCTAACGGTATTTCGGGGCCAATAACTACAAGCTCGATACCTTTGTCCTGGGCTACTTTGCCCAAGGTTTTTGTATCTGTAGGAAGGATGTCAATATTTTCCGCTATGAGTGCAGTGCCAGCATTCCCTGGTGCGACAAAAACTTTTTCCACCTGAGGGCTCTGGGATACTTGCCACGCTAAGGTATGTTCCCTCCCACCGCCACCAATGACCATTACTTTCAATGGTTATTATTTCCTTTTCTTATGTTTGCCCCTGTTCTTTTTCACTCCCTTTAGTTTAGGTCTATTTGCCATTATATTCTATGAAACCTCCCTAAATTTATCAGCCTGAACAGGGTCGAGGCTCTGAATCAATTTAACTAGCTCAGCAACGTGTTCCTTCTCCTCTTCGATAATGTGCTCCAGTGTAGCTGCAGCCTCTTCGCTTCCCAGGCTCTCTATGTGCTCCTGATATTGATTTATGGCCTGTAGTTCTCCTACAAGATCCTCACGAAGCAGATCCAAATCGTCCTCTATGAGCATTCTCTTTTCCTCTTCAGGGCTCAAATTCTCTTCATTAAAAGAACCGTTCATCTTTATCCTCCTTTCTTCGGGCTTAGGCCCGAAGAGCAAATTGAATTATTAGCTAGTCTTACCTGTGGCAAATCTATTCCCACTCTATGGTTGCTGGTGGCTTACTGGTAATATCATAAACTACCCTGTTGACGTTAGGCACTTCGTTAACTATGCGGTCTGATATTCTAGCCAGAAGGTCATAAGGCAATCTCGACCAATCAGCAGTCATGGCGTCGTTGCTATTTATTGCCCTGACTGCTATTAGATAGCCATAGGTTCTGTAATCACCCATGACACCAACACTCTTAACATCAGTAAGTACAGCAAAACTTTGCCATAATTGGCGATAAAGATTAGCCTTCTTAATTTCGTTCATTACAATCCAGTCGGCAGCACGAAGCACCTCCAATTTTTCCTTAGTTACTTCGCCAATGATGCGGATAGCTAATCCTGGTCCTGGGAATGGTTGCCGCCAGATCATATCTTCAGGCAAATCCAGAGCCATTCCTAGCTCACGGACTTCGTCTTTGAATAAATGCCGCAGGGGCTCAATGAGGGTGAATTTCATTATTGTTGGTAATCCACCAACATTGTGGTGGCTCTTTATTTTAGCTGCAGCTTTGGTCCCAGCCGTGGTACTTTCTATGACATCAGGGTAAAGGGTCCCCTGGGCCAAAAAATCAACCTTGCCTAATTTGGCTGCCTCCTCCTCAAAAACTTCAATGAATTCCTTTCCTATCACGCGCCGCTTCATCTCTGGATCAACTACCTTGCGAAGTCGCTCCAGAAACCTTTCGCTAACGTCCACATAAACTATATCCATGTTGAGATTTCGCTGGAAAGTATTGAGCACTCTCTCGGGTTCTTCACGGCGCAATAAGCCATTATTGACGAAGAAGCAAGTTAAATTATTGCCAATAGCACGATAAATAAGAGTAGCGGTCACCGCTGAATCAACACCTCCAGAAAGAGCGCAGATAACCTTTCCATTTCCTACTTGTTCTCTGATATTACCTATGTTTTCAGCCATAAATCTAGATGGTGTCCAATTACCCTGGCAGCCGCATATTTGATAGACGAAATTCCCAAGTATATTTTTCCCTTGTGGCGTGTGAGCCACCTCAGGATGAAATTGGAGTCCGAAAATATCTTCACCATTGCTTATGGCGGCGTTGGGTGAATTTTCGGTGTAGGCCAGAGACTTAAAGCCAGGTGGTATCTCTACTATTTGGTCGCCGTGGCTCATCCATATGTGAAGTGGGGAAACAAGGTTAGCAAAAAGAGGACAATTGTTATCACTTATGTGCAAGATAGTATGACCATATTCGTGCTTTTCTCCTGGGGATACTCGGCCACCTAACTGGGAGGCAATTACCTGCATGCCATAGCAAATACCCATCACTGGTAGATGGCTTTCATAAATATATGTTGGAGCTAGGGGAGCCCCGGGTTCATAAACGCTAGCCGGACCTCCTGAAAGGATAAAACCTCGGGGGTTAAGAGAGGATATTTTCTCCCACGGAGTGTCGTAAGGCACAATCTCGCAGTAAACATGACACTCTCGTACTCGTCTTGCAATGAGCATACTGTACTGGGAGCCGAAATCAATCACTACTATGGTTTCTTTTTCGCCGGGTGGCAGCAGTTTGGGCTCAAATGTAGGTTGCTCACCATGCAGTTCCTTGGCGATCTCTAGATAAGTAGAGACTTCGACATCATCACTAGCAGAGATTCGGTGGCTTTGTAGTTCGTTTTCCATTTCAGAGGAAGGCCGCTGATGCACTGTAGCTTATCACTGTGTTGCATTAGCGGTCAAGGGCGATTGTATGTAACTTGCTGAACTAACGTTTGTTATTCCAATAATGATGGATAGAGTATCTGTTCACCTGGATCGCTGGGGTAGGCACTACTTTTTGGTTCAAGGCCTTGTATTCAATGAGCTTGATTTTCAGACTCACATTATATCTTCGAAAGTGCGGGCAACATATTTGTTCTCACACGGAGGTCCTTTGGCAATATCCATTGTCTTACTGTCAAGGTCAATGACGAGTGAGGCAATTGTTAGCCATTGGAGGGACTCATCAAGATGTGGGTCTACATGACAACATATAGACGACGGGCCTTTCTTATCGAAGTGGTCACTGAGTATATTCTTGAGGGTATTTATATCCACATTTCCCCGTGCCTTGGCGAGAAGTCTGAATGCTCTATGCTCTCTACTGAGTGAACCCGGATCCAGAGGAGGGAAAAGGTCTTTGATGTTAGGGTTGGCAACTGAGAAGTGGTTTGCGTGAGCCAGTATGCCATTATCCGGCCATATAATATTGTAGTAGTCCGGTGCAGCTTCGATATCGACAACATCGCTGCCATCATCGCCAGTATATCCTATCATGTAGTTGCCTGAGGAGGCTCTTTTAGCAGCGAGAACAACTTTAATCGCATCAGCCAGGCTTTCCTGGTTCAGGATCCTGCGAACTATAATCTGTTTTGGCACTCCAAAATGCCAACCATCAGAAACCAGGGCATTTCCAAGGATGCATATGCCTGCCGAGTTAAATCCATGTTTACTAATTACACCTGCTTCGGTGATTTGGACGATATCGGGCCCGTCTTTCTGTTTCTCCTTCAAGATGATGGCTAATTTTTGAATAGTGGATGGCAGGTCCCAGTTTTCCGCCATGAGCAAGTGCTTGGATGAAGTAGCTTCCGGCATTGCGGCCAAGGTTGTGCATTCTTTGAACTCCTTCGCTGCTGCCAGAAACAAAAATTCGTACCTCGTGTTCAGAGCTAGTATGTGGGCAAAGGCTTGCTCAGCCCCTTCAGCTATTCCTCGCATCTCATCCATGGCCAATGGGTCGTATTCTTCTATGGCAGAGGTGAACTTTGCTGCTAACCTCAGCGCTTTCTGCCAGCTCATGTTTGGCTTGGCATTGAAGATTTTGTGATATGTATTTACCGCTTCGGCTATTAGCTTCTTACACTGGGAGCCATATTGGTAACCCCTTTGATATGCATCACCCGCAACGGAGATTATGGGAAAGGGCAATTGCTTATTCATATCTCATCTGCCTATTTATTTGCTTTGCATTCCTAAAAACTGGCAACTTCGCTTGCTGTACGGAGGTAAACCGCTCTCTAAAGTCTAAAAGATGTCCTCAAAAGTGAGGGCGACATATTCATTCTCACACGGAGGCCCCTTGGCAATATGCATCGTTTTCGCCTGAAGGTCGAAAATGTATGAGGCGATGGTCATCCATTCAAGAACCTCGTCGCGTTTCGGGTCTGCGTGAGAGCAGATAGACCATGCTCTTTTTTTGTCGAAGTGGTTCCTGAGTATTTTTTTGATGGCATCCACATCGATGTTTCCACGCTCCTTAGCCAGTAGTGTGGTTGCTCTATGTTCTCGGTGGAGTGAACCCGGGTCCATTGGTGGAAACAAATCCTTGATCTCGATGTTGGCAACTGAAAAGTGGTTTGCGTGGGCCAGTATGCCATTATCCGGCCATAGCACATTGTAAGAACCAGGTGAAGCTTCGATATCGACGGCGTCACTGCCCTCACTGCCGGTATATCCTATGAGGTAATTGCCCGAGGATGCCCTCTTAGCGGCGAGGACAGCCCCCATCGCGTCGACCAGGCTTTCCTGGTTCAGTATTTTGTGCAGTATGATCTGCATCGGCACTCCGACCTGCCATCCATCCGAAACCATGGCATTTGCAACTACGCATACCCCTGCTGAGTTGAAACCGTGTCGGCCAATTACGCCTGCTTCGGCAAGTTGTATGACATTAGGCCCATTTTTTCGCTTCTGTTTCAATAGGACAGGTAACTTCTTAACGGCGCACTGCAGGTCCCAGTTTTCGGCCATCAGCATACGC
>SDBS01005566.1_pt1 | contig 12258 bp, 11 predicted proteins | sample 2277091 | NCBI WGS metagenome assembly SDBS01 (sample SAMN10404972, study PRJNA504765) | marine sediment metagenome | isolation source: marine sediment core GS10_PC15, 163 cmbsf | place: Arctic Ocean: Southern Knipovich Ridge | collected 2010 | reverse complement strand
TTATCGCAGCGGCTATCGCTCAAGACAAGACCTCCGTCCGCGATGCGGTGCGGCAGCGCGAAGGTGGTGAAATCGAGTGGCAAGAACTCCAGGCGCTCGTCTATGGGCCTGCGCTGCAAGAGGTCAGTCCGGTCCCAGGCGTACTGGAGGCCCTGGCTGAGTTTCGCCGGCGCGGTGCGGCGGTTTCCATCATTAGTCATAAAACGCAATTCGCCGCACGCGACAGTTCACGCACGGACTTAAGAGTTGCCGCCATGGGGTGGCTAAGGACGCACGGAATTGCCGGCAGGGGTGCGCTGGTGGATGAAGAGCAGATCTTTTTCGCCGCGTCGCGCCGAGACAAAGTGGCTCGCGTTCATTCCGTCGGCTGCACTCATTTTGTCGACGATCTGAAAGAGACTTTCCTTGAGCCGGGTTTTCCAAGTGGTGTCGTCCGTATCCTGTATGCCCCCGACGAGGGTACGACCTTCTCGTCGGCCGATGAGGTATTGCATACATGGGAAGACATTGTTGAGTACGTCTTCGAGACAGCGAGTCACCCAGATGTGTGAACCAGAGGTTGTGGGGATCTTCTCCCAGTTACTTGGCTGCGATATTTTATCGGCCAGAGAGATAGGGACGGGGCGAAACAGCCAGGTCTTTCGCCTCGACTGCGGCCCGGCTGGTCTCTTCGCAGGCAAGAGATATCACGATGTTCCCGGCGATGACAGATCTCGCATGCAGACAGAAGTATCGGCCCTTGGGTTTCTCAGCGATCATGGCGTTGCCACCGTGCCGTCGATTGTCGCTATCGACTGGAAAGAGCACTGTGCGGTTTACGAGCATATCCAGGGGCGGCAGTTGCTTGATGACAGAATCGCGCAAGCCGATGTGGAAGGGCTGGTTCAGTTTCTCGGCCAACTTCAGGCGCTGCGCACGGCCGACGGCGCAGCCGATCTGCCCCTGGCGTCAGATGCGTGCCTACGCGTCTGTGACGTCTTGCAGGGTGTTCGGGATCGACTCGCTCGTCTTGAGACGTGTGGTGTTAGCGATAGCGATCTCCAGCGTTTTCTTGACGAACGATTCATTCCGCTGCTGGGCCAGGTGGTCTCCAGCAGCGAGGCACAGGCCTCCGAGGCTGCCATTGACGTTGAGGCGATTCTGTTGCCAGAGCAGTGTGTGCTGAGTCCCTCTGATGTTGGTTTTCACAACGTCCTGAAGAAAGCTGACGGAACTCTCGTATTTCTTGACTTCGAGTACTTCGGCTGGGATGATCCTGCCAAGATGCTCTGTGATTGCTTGCTGCACCCAGGGACCCGGATGTCCAGGCCGCTGAAACAACGACTCCTCAATGGCATGCTGGAGGTGTTGGCCGACAGAGGCCAGGTAGTCCAAAGGCTCAAGGTGACTTACGCTCTGCACGGGCTGAAGTGGTGCATGATTCTGTTGAACGAATTCGTTCCGGAAGAATTCCAGCGGCGTCTCTTTGCCAGACAAGACGTTGTGGCACCCGAGACGATCCGCTCGGTACAATTGGAGAAAGCCAAACGCATGTGCGAGAGAATTGAACGTGAATACGAGAGTTTTCCATACGAGGCATGAGGTTCCAGATGTTCAATTCTCAACTCGATAACCGCTCGATCGAATTACGCAGAGCGATACTCGAAGTCCTTCGATCAAGTCGCCGCGGCCACGTTGGTTCGGCCATGTCGCTGGTGGAGATTCTCCGGGTGCTCTATGACGACATCCTGCGGTATGATATCCGCCGGCCTAAGTGGACCGAGCGCGATCGATGCATTCTCAGCAAAGGCCATGGCTGCTTGGCCCTGTACGTTCTCCTGGCGGAGAAGGGTTTCTTTGGCCACCAGGAACTAGCGAAGTTCTGTACCCTTGACGGCATGTTGGGGGGACATCCCGAGCACCAGAAGATTCCAGGCGTGGAAGCGACTACGGGTAGTCTCGGTCATGGGCTTTCGATCGGCGTGGGGATGGCGCTGGCTGCGCGACAGGCCAAGGCCAAGTGGCGCGTGTTCGTCGTGCTGGGCGATGGCGAGTGCAATGAAGGGTCTATCTGGGAGGCGGCTATGTGCGGGGGAAAGCATCATCTTGACAATCTGGTTGCTTTGGTGGACTGCAACAAGATGCAATCTGCCGGCCTGACCGCTGATATTCAGGACATGGAGCCATTTGCGGCGAAGTGGGAGAGTTTTGGATTTGCCACACGAGAAGTCGACGGCCACGATGTCGCGGCCCTGAAAGATCTTCTCGTGACGGTTCCCTTTGAACCGGATCGCCCTAGTGTCGTCATCTGCCATACCGTCAAAGGTAAGGGGCTGGCATCGGCCGAGAACAGCGCCCAGTGGCATCACAAGAGTCGACTTGAAGATGAAGATATTGATGCTCTTCTTGCGGAGCTCGAGGGCTAACAGTGCGAAAAACGGCCTTGGACATGGTTTATCAGCTTGCCCTCAACGATGAGCGAATCCAGTTTATCGGATCGGATCTTCGAGCGGAAACACTGGATAACTTTCAGCGTGACATGCCCGAACGCTATTTCATGGAGGGGATCGCCGAGGCGAATCTGATCGGCATGGCCGCAGGGCTGGCCATGGAAGGAAAGATCGTTTACGTCAATACGATCGCGTCGTTCTTGACTCGCCGATGTTTTGAGCAGGTGGCGCTGGATCTATGTCTGAGTCATCTGAATGTTCGATTGATTGGCAATGGCGGCGGAATGGTTTACGCTCCACTGGGACCGACACACATGGCGACCGACGATATTGCCCTTATGCGCAGCCTGCCTGGAATGACCATTCTCGCTCCGGCCGACGCCCAAGAGATGGCCAGGTTAATGCCCGCAACTGTCGCCCACCAGGGTCCGATCTATATACGTCTGGGCAAGGGACATGACCCAATTGTCACGTCGCCGGAGCCCTTCGTGATCGGCCGGGCTTACCCCATGCGCGAGGGCTGCGACGCCCTCATCGTGACAACGGGCATTTGTCTTGGGGCGGCGCAGGCGGCGGCGGATCTTCTGGCCGGCGATGGCTGCCAGGCCGGCATTCTTCATGTGCCTACGGTTAAGCCCTTTGATGTCGAGACGTTTGAGAGCCTGGCCTCGGCCGTGCCGATCATCGTTACGGTGGAAGAGCATAGCATTGTGGGCGGTCTGGGCAGCGCCATAGCCGAACTTGTTGCGGAAAGTCCGCAACTTTCGCCAAAGAGATTTCGTCGAATCGGCCTGCCGGATGTGTTTCCAGATGGATACGGTTCGCAGGCTGAACTGATGGGCAAGTACGGTATCGATGCCGCCAGCATCGCCGAGACGATACGAGAGTTGTCGCAATGAGTTTGATGATTCGAGACGAACACCCAGGGGGATCGCTGATGGCTAAGACGGTCCTCCGTCGATCCTTCTTGTCATGCCTTCGAGAACCCGATGAGGCCGGTAGCTAGTCTTATAAGTAACATCCTCCTGAGAGTATCGGAGATAACTTTGCAAGAGTGCCTCAACATAGTAACACCCCTTCACACCCGGGCCAGCCGGGATTATCTCGCTCGGATGGTGGACGACAAGGTAGGCTGCATGGATGTGGCGCGCCGGTATGACCAGGACTTTTGGGACGGCCACCGGCGCTTCGGCTACGGCGGATACAGTTATGACGGGCGTTGGGAACAAGTCGCTCGCCGCCTGATCGATACATACGAGTTGAAGGCGGATTCTCGGATTCTTGACGTCGGTTGTGGTAAGGGATTCCTGGCCTATGAGTTCAAGAAGCTGCTGGGCGAGGCGGATGTGCGCGGCTTCGATATCTCATCCTACGCGATCGGCCAGGCAAAAGAGGATATTCGCGATCGCCTGTTCATCCATCGGGCTCAGGACCCGTATCCCTATGAGGATCACGCCTTCGATCTGGTGCTGTCGATTACAACACTGCACAATCTGCCTATCCCGGAGTTGGCAAGCGCCTTACAGGAGATCGAGCGGGTCGGACGGAACAAGTACATGGTGGTCGAGAGTTACCGGAACCCAAAGGAGCTTTTCAATCTTCAATGCTGGGCCTTGACCTGCGAGAGCTTCTTCAGCCCCCAAGAATGGGTATGGCTTTTCGGCCAGTTTGGATATACTGGCGACCACGAGTTTATTTTCTTTGAGTAGGGCCTGGAATTGAAATCACTCTACAGCAAGATGAAGGTCTTCCACTTCAAAGGGAAGGTGGAATCCCTCCCTCGTTCTATAGACGAGATTCTCGCTCCGATTCATGTGCGAATCAAACCGACCAATGTGTGCAATCACGGCTGTCGGTACTGCGCGTATCGGGTGGACAGTTTGCAGTTGGGCCAGGATATGTGTCTGAGCGACGTCATTGACCGGGCCAAGATGATGGAGATTCTGGACGATCTCATTGCGATGAATGTCCAAGCTGTGACTTTCAGCGGGGGAGGAGAACCTTTCTGCTATCCTCATTTGCTCGAAGTTGTTGAGAAACTCAGCGACTCTCCCATCAGCTTTGCCGCCCTGACCAATGGTTCTCAACTGGAAGGCCGACTCGCCGAAGTCTTTGCGCACCATGCAACCTGGCTGCGAGTCTCGATTGATGGCTGGGATGATTCGAGCTATGCTACCTATCGGAACGTGCCGCCAGGTGAATATACCAAGGTCATCGGGAATATGAGACGTTTCAAAGAACTGGACGGAGCGTGTCGTCTCGGCGTGAATTTCATCGTTGACCGGGATAACGCCGAACATGTTTACGAAGTCATACGGAATATCCACGATGTGGGTGCCGATTCCATCAAGATCTCGCCTTGCATCGTCAGCAACGATCAGGATGAGAACGATACGTATCACGCTCCTATTACTGAGCAGGTGATCAGCCAGGTGGCGCGGGCCATCTCAAGCCTTCCCGCCGGCAGTATGGAAATCGTCAATTCCTTCGGCCAGTCTAACGAGAGTTTCGTCAAGTCGTATTCATGGTGTCCCTATCAGCAGGTCCTTCCGGTTATCGGTGCGGACTGTAACGTCTACTCCTGTCAGGACAAAGCATACAATAAGACATGCGGCCTGCTGGGGTCCGTCGCCGATCAGCGTTTTCGCGATTTCTGGTTTGAGAATAAAGACAAGTTCTTCCAGATCAATCCGTCAACACACTGTGAGCATCATTGTATGGCCAACTCCAAGAATAGGTTGATTCTGGAGTATCTGGATGTGGATTCGAGACATCTCGGTTTTGTGTAAGCTCATGGTGGGCAATAGAAACCCCCAGGGGTCTCTGACGATATGAGAACGGAAAAGAACGACTCGTTACATGAATACTATTCGGCCTCCAGGAGATTGCCGACGCACGCGGCGTTCTCGTCACGAGACCAACTGAGTGCGTACGAACGTCAGCGAGCGTCACTGTTTCAGGAGCATCTCTTTGTCCCTCTGCGAACGTTTCGTGGTGCACGGGTCGTAGAATTCGGTCCTGACTCCGGCGAGAATTCGCTCGTGTTTGGTCTCTGGGGAAGTTCGTTGACCCTGGTCGAGCCGAACCGGCTGGCCTGGCCGGAGATTAGCGGCTATTTCGATCGGTTTGGCCTCTCTGGGCAGATGGAACGGATGGTGAAATCAGATCTGCAGCAGTTTAGCCCCGAAGGTACGTACGATATTATCGACGCCGAAGGGTTTATCTATACGATCCGGCCCAACAAGATCTGGGGCGATCTCTTTTCGCGGATTCTGGCCGATGATGGGCTGGCGATTATTTCCTACTATGAGAGTTCGGGATCACTGTTTGAGTTGTTCTTCAAGCTCATTCACTCTCGGGCCAGGAATATCTACAACACGGAAGACTCTCATGTCGTTGCGAGGAAGATTTTCGGCGCCAAATGGGACTCGATTGGTCATACAAGGAAGTTCTCCTCCTGGGTGATGGATGTTCTGGAGAATCCGTTCGTTCGCCTGGAATACTTTCTCGATGCCGCCAGCCTTTGCTCAATGATGCAAAACTGCGGGTTATCTCTGTATTCGTCGTGGCCAGGATACCAGGATTCTGCGCGCGTCTATTGGCACAAACGTCTACCGGGGAAGGAATCGCGCCAGGCCAGCTCGGAGGCATTCCTGGCCAGGAATTGCCTGAGCTATACCTTCGGAAGCAAATTGTTCATCAGCGAAGAGTCCGAGTTGTCTGTGGCGAGAATAGGGGAGGATCTTCGCAACCTAACAAAGGCCATCGATCGCGGAATAGATGACGCGTGTTCGTCAGTCCTTCGCAAGGCGCTGGAGCTGATCGATAGCCTTACGCGCGCCCTGGAGAGTGTGCATCTATTAACTGATGCTCCCGAGGCGCGGGCCGAATCCATTGCGCTATTGCGCATGATGGCAACGATCATACAACTGCTGGTCCATGACGACTTGGATGGCGTGTGCGAATTCTGCAACACAGATGAGCACTTCATCGGCGCATGGGGCCAGCCGTGTCACTATGCAGTATTCCAAAAGAGAAACTTGAATCAATGATTAATATGGCCTTGAAGGCCCCTCGCACAGGACGAGACAATGACAGAACGACTCCTCACAGATGAAATGGGTGCAGCGGTCCTTGAACGAGTCCAGATTGAGACCGTTCACGGCTGCAATGCATCGTGCGCAATGTGTCCCGTCGAGACATCGCAGCGACAGCGTAAGCCGATGGCGCCTGAAGTATTTTCGGAAGCCTTGCGTCAGCTCGCGGGGCTTACCGGTCAGCTCAAGGTCCTTGCATTGTATGCCCATGGAGAACCTCTGCTGGATAGGCATTTGGAGGATCGGATTCGTCTGAGCAAGGATGCAGGGTTTGCGAATGTGGGCTTTACCACCAATGGGTCACTCTTGAATCCCCAAAGGGCAATCAGTCTCCTGGACGCCGGGCCGGATTGGATCGCCTTCTCCTTTGAATCTCTGGACAAGGCGACATTCGAAGGGATACGAATCGGACTTCACTTCGAAACGGTGCTGGAGAATATTACAAAGTTCATCGACGCGCGAAATGCTCGAGGCGATGCCACTCGAATAAGCATGCGATTCATTTCGCAAGACGTTAATGAACAGGAGTTTGAATCTTATCTTCGTTTCTTCGGGGATCGACTTAATCGTGACACCGATGAGATTCGATTCATCGCCAGTCATAACTGGGCCCTCGGGACGGCGGCCAATTCGAGCTCACTCGCCAAGCCCTGTCCGTTCTTGTTTGATCGCTGTGTGATCCTTCAGGATGGGACCGTTCCACTGTGTTGTGTGGATTTCGCTCCCCGATACTCACTCGGCAACATCATGGATACGCCATTGTCTGAGATATGGAACGGCTCGCAGTGGCGCCAGATTCGTCAGCTCCATACGTCCTCCCAGCATGGTCAGATGGAAATGTGTGCCACCTGCGACGTGATGGCCGGTAGTGACGAAAAGAAGTACAGGATGTTTTCAACGTATCCCGGCGGCAAGCTCTCTTGAGCCCCCAACGAAAGCAAGATCGATACGAGGGGCGTCAGACCAAGCTACTTTTGCTTGGCGGCTCATCATCCGTTGGGCGTTCGATTATCCGTAGGGCGCCTTCTCAACAGATTGTGGCGACATATTGCCATCATCGGCTCGAAGGCGGTCTCTTCTTTGATGCGATGTCCATGAATCTGGACGACCTGATCTCAGAGGGCGGGCCGTTTTCTCATGCCCTGATTCTCTTGGGGGATACCAAGCCGGATTCTTGTTTCTTGAATCCCCAGCAATCCAGAGCCTTGAATGTTGATGCGATCATCGCCATCCTTGACACCCTCAAGCAGCAAAATATCTTACCCGTCTTTTTTTCTACGGAAGCTGTCTTTGACGGCGCTGCCGGAAACTACCGCGAAGAGGATGCCCCAAAGCCCTTGCTACTGTATTCGCAGCAAAAGCTGGAGGTCGAGTCCTACATTCAGGAACATTTCGCCGACCACCTCATCTTGCGGCTGTCATTGGTAGTAGGTGATTGCCCTCGCGACGGCGCGCTTTTGTCGGCCTGGCTTTCGGGGATCCTTGCCGGCCGACCGCTACGATGTGCGGCTGATTATGTTTGCTCTCCCATCTATGCCGGTGATGTAGCCCTGGCTGTGTGCCGTCTCATTGAATTGGGAGCGTCGGGGCTCTTCCATGTGGGGGGACCACATCCATACAGCCGACTGGCCATTGGACAAACTTTGGTTGACGTGGTTCGCAAACGGCTGGGATTGATCGCAGAGGTCATTCCCTGTAGCATGTCCGAATTCGACACGAAGGAAGTCCGCCCTCAGGATATCTCTCTTTGCTCGCAGAAACTTAGAGAAGTTACGGGGCTGGACCCCACCGATCTGCGAACTGTGTGTGAACGACTCATCGACAATTACATGGCGGAACATCCAGTGCAAGGCTGATAGGACAATAAGGGCGATCCATGGCAGAAAGTGATTTGAATAATCCCGAAGCGTTTCGAATCGACAGATCGGGCCGATCTGTGGCCTACTTTTGCAGAGCCGAGTCTGTTGGGGTCACGGCCGACCTTCTCGAGGCGCTGAAAACCGAATCGATCCGTCTTGGCCAAAAGAACCTGAGGCTGTGTCTTCATCAGAGGCCTGGGGATTCATTTCATGACATGGTGATCCTGACCAGTCGGGGTTGTTGCCAGCCTCCTCATGTTCATGAGCATAAAGCAGAAAGCTGGCATCTGATTGAAGGTGTCATGGATGTGTTTGTCTTCAGTGTCGCCGGCCAGGTGATTGATGCGGCCCATCTTGAGACCGGTCGCTGCATGATTTATCGTGTGGGGGCGGGGCTTTACCATGCCACCGTCCCGGTATCCGACAGGGTGATCTTTCATGAGGCAAGGCCCGGCCCATTTCGACAAGACGAGGCTGTAGCGACGGCGGCCTGGGCTCCCGATGGCCAGGATGAACAGGCCTTGGCGAGGTTCTATCAAGATCTGCAAGAGACAATGATCTAGCAGGTCGGCATTGTAGGTGTACATGACGATTCGTGATGAGCAATTCGTGGCATATTGCCAGGCCCTCAAGACCCAGTTTGGGGCTTGCTCTCGCGTGTTGCTTGTGCAAATTCCACAGGCGCCGACGTCCGAGTTTGATCGGGAGATTGCGCGCCAGTGTGGCTATTATGCATATCCTCCCGCTGGTCTGCAGTGCCTCGCCGACGCAATCGCCACCCGTAACATCGAGACGAGGATTCTGGATCTGAATTTCGAACGTCTCCGGCTAGTCAGGCAAGACGCTGACTTCGATCCAGGCTCATGGCTGAACCTGCTTGAGCCCCATCTGAAAGAATTTGCCCCGCAACTCATCGGTGTATCCTGCATGTATGACTCCAGTATTGGGTCATTGCTCGGCGTTCTGGAGTACCTGCAACGCGATGGGCGTTCGGTCGTTATCGCCGGCGGGGTGATCGCATCCTATGAGTATGAGGCCCTACTGCGCAAGGAAGCTTGCCATTTCGTCATACAGAGTGAAGGGGAGGAGCGGCTCAACTACCTTCTCGATCATCTGACCGACGAAGATCGAAAGACTTCACCAATCAGCGGGGTGTTCTTTAGGGGTCCCAACGAACCAAGAGAAACCCTTGGATCATCCCGGCCGGTAGAACTTGTTTCGGATCTAGTCGACAGTTACGAGTTGATTCCGATTGAGGAGTATGTAACGGTCGGTTCGCTTAATCCCTTCTCGCGAATTGCCGCCTCACAAGGCGCATCCTATGCCACCATTCAGATGAATAGAGGATGCAGGGGGTCGTGTACGTTCTGTTCCGTCAGGGACTTTATGGGCAAAGGTGTTCGCCACCGACCTGTAGAGCTGGTCTTGCGAGAGATGGAGTACCTGGTCGAACAGCGGGGAATTCGACATTTTGAATGGCTTGATGACGATCTACTGGGCTACAAGGATGAGTTCATCCGCCTGTTGAGGTCTGTCATCGAAAAGCAATGGGACATAACCTGGTCAGCGAATAATGGACTTGTCGCCACCTCGATCGATGGGCCTCTGCTGGAACTGATGTGTGATTCTGGCTGCATCGGTTTCAAGGTCGGTATTGAATCCGGAAGTGCTGAGGTCCTCAAAGCCACTCGAAAGCCGGCTACGATCCAGTCGTTCCATCGATTATCTCGCCTGATGGAGGACTATCAGGAAGTCTTTGTCGGCGGCAATTTCATGATAGGATTTCCCGGCGAGACATTCGGACAGATGCTGGAAACATTTCGTCTGTGTCTGGACCTGAAATTTGACTGGGCCGCCTTTTCCGTCTGTCAGGCCATTCGAGGGGCGTCGGCCTTCTCTGACTTTGAGGATTACTTCTCCAGTCAGATTTCAACGGGTGGCGATCAGGTTCAGAATTTTATCCCTTCGCGTGAGAGTCGTGATGGAACTATCGCAGCCGATGGGTCCGTCAAGCGGGATATGGATGTCTTCGCTTTGGATCCCGCCGAGCAGGTTTCGCCTGCTCAAACCAAAGAGGTGTGGTTCACGTTCAACTTGCTTGCTAATTTTATTTTCAACAAGAATCTGGAAGCGGGATCCGCCGAGGATAAGTTCATTCCCTGGGTCGAGACGGCCTTGATGGCGTATCCGCACAATCCGTACATGTCACTATTCCTGTCGATTGCCTCCCGGCTAGCCGGACACAACGATCGGGCTCGTGCATATTTGGCCCATTGCCAGACCAATGGCGACAGTCCTTACTGGCGCGAACGCTTTCGGCGATGGGGACTGGATGGTCTAGTTGGTCAGATGCGCCGGCAGGGCGGGAACATAAGTGGCATAATGGAACAAATACGCGGGGATATTTCGGCGCAGCTGAAGGTTTTATGGGAGCAATAGGAGATTGGATATGGAACGGAATCGATGCCGACTGTGCGGGGGTGAGAACCTCATAGAAATGATCGACCTGGGCCCCCAGCCCATCGCACACCGACTGCCGCAGACCTCTCAGGAAGCTGAAGAATTATTTCCTTTGGCTCTGCATTATTGCGCCGATTGTGGCCTGGGGCAGATCTGTCAGCCGATCGATCCGGAACTGCTCTATCGAAAGTACAATTACTGTTTCAGCTCATGGAAGACCGAGCATCACATGCCGTCGGAGATCGAGTCTCTAATGGCGGCCGCTTCAATGAAGAACGTCTTTGAGATCGCCTGCAATGAAGGGTGCTTTCTCGAGGAACTGAACAAACGCAACCCCACCTGCCAGTACGTTGGGTTGGAGCCAAACGAGGTCACGTCTCAGATAGCGCGGGACAGGGGCTTCCACGTTATTAGCGAGATGCTTACGCCACGGATTTGCAGCCAGGCGGTTGAGCAGTTCGGCTCTTTCGATACAGTTGTGGCCAGGCAGGTTCTGGAACACTTGATCGATTTGGATAACTTCTTCGCATGTGTTGACCTTCTCCTGGGCAAACAGGGTCATCTGTTCATCGATATTCCGGACTTTGACGTGGGGTTAGAGGAGGCGGATTGTTCGGTGATCTGGGAAGAGCACATCAACTACTTCACCGAATCGGTCATCTCCTGGGCGTTGCGATCGCATGGATTCGAGATCTGTGAGATCCAGCGATACAACTTCAGTGGCGGAATCATATCTCTGGTCGCCCGCAAGCTCTCGGGCATCGCCGCCGGTAGGCCCGTGTTGCGACTTGATCTTGCCGAGCAGTTCCCAAGTCGGGTCGACGCGTTTGGCGACCGGCTGCGGTTGCTGCTGTTAGAACATAAGTCCAAAGGGCTTTCGTCAATTCTGTATGGCGTGGGGTGTCGGGCCTGCACCCTGGTGAACGCCTTGGGTCTTGGTGAGCTCATCGACTACGCAATCGACGATCAGCCGGAGCGTCAGGGCAAGTACATGCCAGGGTCGAAGCTTCGTATTGCACACCCCGCCGAGACCAAGAACCTCGCCGGTCCGGTCATCTGCCTGTTGGCGGTGAACAAGGAAAATGAGGAGGCCGTCCAGCAACGCCTCTTGGCGGTCAATAGTGATATAATCTTTGTTTCGGCCCTGTGTCCCAGTGATATTCGAATGGAGATCGAGAAAATCGCGGACGCCTGACAAGCCAAACGAAAAGATCGGCAGGGGGCTTTCGAGGAGTTAGGAAGTTTTCTCGTCGGTTGCGTTTTCAGCGGGTGATACGACGAAAGATTCCCGAGCTAATCCCTCCAGGTGGCGACGCCACATGACTTCATAAGCCTGCTCGACGTTGCGGGTGGAGCGAGCACAATCGAATAGGGGGGCCGTTGGGAGATTCTTCGCGAGTTTCTTTCGAATCG
>SDBS01005564.1_pt1 | contig 12260 bp, 13 predicted proteins | sample 2277091 | NCBI WGS metagenome assembly SDBS01 (sample SAMN10404972, study PRJNA504765) | marine sediment metagenome | isolation source: marine sediment core GS10_PC15, 163 cmbsf | place: Arctic Ocean: Southern Knipovich Ridge | collected 2010 | reverse complement strand
TTGATTGTAAATGCTATATTTATCGTAGTTGCTTTTTATTTTGAAGCACGAAGGAGTAGTCAAGAAAAGTTAAAGCAAATTGTCAACGAACTCAAGCACCCTGAACAGATTTCGATAAGTTTAATGGATGAAAAAAACCCCTTATATTTACCTAAATATACAGTGAGATTTTCATTGGTGGTTATTTTAGTGGTAATACAAGTTATGATATTTATGCAACCGGGTAATCCTTTTGAATCAACGAATACGCTTGCAGATGTATTGTTAATTGTTGGTTTTTTTATGATAGGGGCTTTCTTTAGATCGATAGCCTCATCTCGAGCAAAACGAAAAATTAAAGCCCAAATTGAAAACATGGATGCATCACTTTCAGATGTGGAGATCATTGAAAAACTGATGTTAAGGGAACAGAGTTGGTGGAAAAGAAAAGGTAAAAATATTCTATCTGTTGTAATGTTAGCTGCTATAACAACGTCACTTTTGTTTTATACATTTGATTTTGATTACACAGTGTTATCTTCCCCTTATTATACCCTAACTCTTCAAGGCACTTTATTACTTCTTGTAAACGTATATTATGGATTCAGAGATTAAATTAATCATCTTTTTTCCAACTTTTTTTTAATTCAAACATTTTGATAGTAACCTAAATTATGTTATGTTAAAACTTTTAAAAGCGAAACACCTTAATCTCTATAACGACCTTATATTTGATAATTAATTAATCATATAAGAAATAGCGGGTAATGAAAATGGAAGATGAATTAGCAGCACTAAAGGAAATAGCCATTGCTAAAATTAAAACAGCATATAACCGATCTGTGGATTTAGAAGCTACACATTCTATTCTTTGGAATAATAGTGACAAGAACAATAAAATACTATCAATAATAACATTGATTTTCGCCGTTATTTGTGCGAGTTCTATTATTTTTATATTGTTTATTGAAGGTACAACAACCTTCTTAACTTACATTTTAATTACAGACCTTTTCGCAATTATAACTGTGTTATTAATTATTTGGGAAACCTATTTGAGATTAACGGGTAAAATTGGGATGCATGGGCGCATTTTAAATGAAGCTTATGAATTGCGAGACAAAAGTTCAAATTTTCTGCAATATAAATTAGATAATCTAAATAAACAAGGATATATTGATGAGTTAAAATCTCTTGAAATTATGGATACTAAAATTAAGAATAAAAGTTTAAGTAATACTAAAAGAATATCGATTAAAACAAAAAATGCAATCGAGCAGAAAATTGAAGATTTAGAAAAACAAGGTATAAAGAAGTATTTTATGATTAAAGAGGAAATTGAATCTGCGAATGAAAAACTTCAAAAGTTTACTGCCTTACGCACTTGCGAAGTTTGGATAAAATTTGACTAGACCTTTTTATATTCATGGGGAGGTTTTAGGAAGCAAACTAAACTTATCCAAAATATTTTTAATCTTAGGAAACCATGAAAAAAAGATGTTCTAAATGTGGAATGCTCCGAGCTCAGAAAGATTTAGTGTTCTTGGAAAAAGGAGAATATTTGTGCTTCTCATGCTGGAATAAAGACTTAAATAAAGAAGTAAAACCTTAAATGTAAATTAATAGGAACAAAGATATGTATACTTCTCAAGATCGAATTTTTTTATTTTAATATCCTTTTCTGAATTGTCTCTATCAATTAAATTCATTTTTATAACAATTTTATAGTTTTCAATATAAACATTATTGTAAAATATATTCTCAAATTTATCCCAATCAATAAACCTTTGTATAGAAATCTCTTTATTTTTAACAGTAGGGATTACTGACATAGTCTAACAATAATATTTAAATACTTGTATTAAAAGGGGTAAATTGGTTTATTTCTCAATTGTAATTAATGTTTAAGTACTAGAATATATTCGAATATCCTGAATCGATGAATGCGTCTTAATGTCGGTTCAATTTTATTTCAAATATATTATAAAAAGTTAAATATTTAAATGTTTCTTTAAAAATTACATAACTAAACTCTTTATATGAAAAAAGTTTACGTTTGTCACTTAAACAATTACTTTAATTTCTTAACAAAAACCCTTATTTCGAATCAAATCTATTTAAGAGAGAAATCCGCATCAACCTTCTATTTTTTTATAATAAGGAATGTTTAATTAACTGATAATTAAATAAATTTCAGCAAAAATTCAAGTATTTAACATTAAAAAAAAACAAAATTGTCGTTATGAATTGATATGAGATATGGTAAATCCAACTGAAAAAGACTTAACGCTATATTTTAGAAGAAACTTAATAAAAGATCTCAAAAAAATTAAAGGAAAACATGCACCGATTACAGAGATCGTTGAAAACATACCTAGATCATTTCCTGTTAATAGTATTTATGATATGAGTGAAATTTTTAAGAATTTTTACTTACTGGTAGTCAGAAATTATTCAAAAAAACCCAAGTTTAAATATTTTTTAGCTGTATCTATTGCCAATAATAGTTCTGATTTATTAGTACATTTAGCGAGAAGTTCTGCTATTAAATATGGCTTAAGGTTAATACAATATTCAGTTTATCCTAAAACTTTGAGAATTCATTTATTATCTTTGAAAGAAATTAAAAATCCTTCAGACTATAAGAGTTCTGTTGAGGTTTTAAAAGCAATAAGTAAAGAAGTTCGAAATAAATTAGTAAGATTAGAGAAACTTGTGGAAGATGAATAATTTTTAAGGGTATACACAATAATATTATTTAATTACTTTATTATCCTATGGAGTCTAAAGAATTTTTTTTTTTGCATATGTTAATTAAATCATTTAGAAAAGGTAAAAAGGTTTTCCACAATGTCTTTTAGAGAAAACACGGTAAAAATCGTTTCAACTATTGGTCCAGCTTCATCTTCAGAGCAGATGTTAAAAAGATTAATCGACGCAGGGGTTGACATTTTTCGTCTTAACTTTTCGCATGGTACACACGATGAAAAAAGAGAACTTGTCAAAAGAATCAGAGGGATCAACGAATATGTTGGAATACTAGCTGATATTCAAGGACCCAAAATAAGAGTTGGAATATTTAAAGATGATAAACATTATAATTTAAATATTGGAAATGAAGTTAAGGTTTTTGAGAAGGAAATTGAAGGCGATCAAGAACAATTCTCAATCCCTTTGGAAGGATTTATTAAATCCATAAGAGTGGGAGAGATTTTCTTTATAAATGATGGTATTATTAAAATTGAAGTAAAAAGTAAAGCAAACGATCATATCATTGGAGAAATCTTAGCTGGGGGAATAATTAGCAACAGAAAAGGTGTTAATATACCCAAAGGCCAATTGAAGCAAAGAGTTCCTACAGAAAAAGATGTAATAGATTTAGAATTAATTGCTGAATTGGACCCAGAATATGTTGCAATCTCCTTTGTTTCTGATGGGAGTGATGTACTTCATGTTAAAAGAATACTTGAAAATTATGGAAATGAAAACATTAAATTAATTTCTAAAATCGAGAGGCCCATAGCTTTAGACAATTTTGATGAAATTTTGGACGTATCTGACGGCATCATGGTTGCAAGAGGTGACCTCGGTGTAGAAATTGATCCTGATAAAGTACCTTTAAAACAAAAAAATATGATTTACAAATGTAATCAAGAAGGAAAGCCAATAATAGTTGCAACACAAATGCTTGAGTCTATGATAAATGCACCGATCCCAACTCGTGCAGAGGCAAATGATGTATTTAATGCGGTATTTGATGGGAGTGATGCGGTCATGCTCTCTGGCGAAACTGCAGTAGGTAAATATCCAATTAAAACCGTACAATTTATGAATCAGATTGCTAAGACTGCTACCGAGAATATGCCAAAAAGGATTCCAGATAAATATGATTCTGATAGATTGACGCACACTCAAACATTGGGACATGCAATCCATGCATTAGCAGAAGAAATGCAAGAATTAAATTTTAGAGGAAAAATATTAGTGATCACTAGAAGAGGATATGGTGCTCGAATGATTGCTAAATATCGTCCTCCACTACCAATTATTGCGATCACACCATTTAAGAGGACAGCGAGAGAATTAGGGCTTGTATGGGGTGTACAACCATTACATATAGAAAGCATCGACTTTTTTCATTTAGATGCCGAGAAAATTATAGAGGAATCAGTTAAATATGCAGTAAAAATAAAAATATTAGATGAAAATGAGCATGTGATTATCCTACTGGTTTCTAGAAAATTTGAAAGAAGAGGAAATTTAGTTGGATTCTATTATGTTGGAGAAATACTAGAAAATGGTTCTTAAAAGATGGTCCTTTAATCTAAGTAAGAATAGTTGAGTTTCCATATCAACCAATACTTAAAATTCTTTAAATAATTGTATTCTCAATATACAATAATTCAAGAGTTATAGTAAAAAAAGTGATAGAACTGTGGGTTTTGAAGGAAGAAGTCTCAAATGGTCAAAATATGAAAAATTTGTATCTGAATTTGGAAAGTGGGCATGGATTATTGGCATCTTAAGCGGAATTATCGATTTCATTTGGGGTCTTTATGGTATAATAGTACTTTCATCTCTACCATTTGGTTGGGGTATATCTGCTATGGGTACTCCTATTTGGCTGGTATTAAGCGGTATTTTTGCGATAATAGTATCTTACTTAATCATTAAACCTAAATTCTCTGAAAAATGTGCCAACCGAGATTGGGGCTTTCTATTAAATTGGATTATTCTCCTTGGAAATTTTAGATTTCCATGGATGCTTTTTTGGGGAACTATTATGTGCATATTTGGATATGGATGGGGGGGAATTCCGATATTAATCCCTTCTATACTCCTACTGTTTGCTGGACCAAAAAAATATGAATGGAGCACCAAAGGGTAATTTACAGATATATATCTTAACCACCTTTAAGTAATTTTATTTCATTCTTTCCAATAAATTATATTTATGCACCTATTTCACGAGATTACAAAAAATTAAGTGCCTTTTAAACTATTTAAAATATGTTATTTGTCTGCTCCTTGATATTCTAAAAATAAACAAGAATGATATTAAGATGTATGATACAATTAAAACGCATAATCAGAAGATTTACACAGGTATGAGGATAGGAGGGGCTCACTCCTGGAATTATAATAATGGTAAATGGTTAGAAACCAAGAAAACCCCTGATAAATGGAGTTTCACTTTTGATAGTATAAAAACGAGAGAAAATTTTGCCCCTAAAAATACCGGTGCACATATTAATACAAAATTTCATTGGTATATAATTGCTGAACAAATGGCAACTAAGCTTAATGATAATTCCTACATGACCTCGATGAGGGGAATTAAATTTAAACTTGGCCATAAACGTCCATATTGGCGTACATTTAGTTATAATTACTCAAATCAGATAGCTTGTAAGGATCGTATCATAAAAATCTTGGAAGATACATTGAAAAAGTTAAGAACAGAGTAAATATCATTAGGCTAGTAATATTGAAATTCATCCACATCCAGAGTGGGTTGGTATTTTATTTTAAAAGAATAACAATGGCAACAAAAAAATTCAATGTGCTCACTATTCCAAAGTGTTGTAGAATCTTCCGTATCATTTGGACCAGCATTTTTGATAAAACTTTCGAAATCTAATGCTTTTCCACATCTAAAACAATATCTTTCTCTCAATATTCTTTTACCTTAAATAAAAAAAAAAAAATGGTGTTAAAATGTTTCATGGTGTATTATTTTTTCTAATGGTTTGCGTTCAGTGACTTCACTTTTAGATTTTACAGAATACCCTAATGGGGTTAAACCCATAACCCGAAATTCCTCAGGGATATTTAAAGCTTGTTTCACTTTTTCTTCATTAAACCATCCAATCCAACACGTTGCCAAACCTTCAGCAGTAGCAGCTAATATTAAATGTTCAAAACAAATTCCAAAATCGATCCCATAATATTTTTCTCTATTCAAGTTTGTTCCGGAACCTTTTTCGGAAATTATTCCGACTATAAACATAGGAGCTTCAATAAACTTCTGTTTTTGGCCTATTGCTTCCCACACCGATTTTACATTTGATGATTTTTGAACTACAATGTAATGAACTCCTTGCATATTAGCCCAAGTCGGTGCTAAACGTGCTGCATTCAAAATCCTTTCAATTTTTTCTTTTTCGGGCATATCTGATTTATAAACCCTGAAGCTTCTTCTCTTTTTTACCACTTCATAAAATTCCATAATATACTCTCTCGGATTTATTTTAAATATTTGATAAAATTAAGAATACAAGAATTTTTAAATTTATCATTTTCTTAAATTCTGTAGATTTATATTTGAAAAGCACTAAAGTTTAATTAGATTTATGTTGAATGATGTTAATCTTCAAGTAGTAAAAAACGCAAAAAAAAGAATCGATAAATTTGTCAGAAATACACCGCTTATTTATTCCCCTTTTTTTAGTAGATTATGTGAAGGAAAAATTTACGTTAAATTAGAAAATCTACAAATAACTAATTCTTTTAAAATCCGTGGAGCATATAATAGAATATTTCAATTAACTTCTGAGGAGAGATCTCGTGGAATCATTACAGCTTCTTCAGGAAATCACGCTCAAGGCGTAGCTTTGGCTGCAAATCAATTAGGAATATCTGTGAAAATTGTAGTTCCTGCAAATATTTCTAATATTAAATTAAAAAAGATTAAACAATATAATTCTACAATTATTCAGGATAGAAAAGTTGAAGCGATAGAAAGTCGAGCAAAGGAAATATCAATTCAAGAAGGTTTAATCTACATTAGTCCATATAATGACATGGGGATTATAGCAGGTCAAGGAACAATTGGTCTTGAGGTGTATCAAGAACTCTCTCATATTCATTCCATAATTGTTCCCATTGGAGGAGGTGGGTTGATATCTGGGATTGGTCTTGTAGCAAAATCTATAGATCCTAAAGTTAAGATAATTGGAATCCAGACAGAAGGCGCTTCTACTATGTATCAATCATGGAAGGCTAAAAAAGTTATTAAAGTTAACGAATTCCCAACAATAGCAGAAGGGTTATCAGGTGGGCTTGATGCTAATGCTTTAACTTTCAAAATGATAAATAAATACATAGATGAAATTACTTTAGTGCAAGAGGAATCAATTAAAAAGGCAATCACCCTTCTTTGGGAGGAAGAAGGGCAGATAGTTGAAGGTGCTGGAGCGGTTGGTATAGCTCACATTCTCGAAGCAAAACAAAAGTTTGCGAATCAAGATGTTGTTGTTATAATAAGTGGTGCAAACATTGATAATTCTCTTTTCAAAGAACTTATTAAGAAACAATGATCTATCGTAAGGAAGAGTAACTCCTTATTCTAAATAAGTGACGTTATATAACGTGTTCTATATTATGAACTGTTTTTTGCGTTATAGAAAATCAAAATTTTTTAGAGGTCAATTCTTTCGTTTTTAAAGGAAATGCCGATTTGTAAAGATCACATATAATATCTAAACATTTTTCCCCATATTTCTCCATATGATTACAAAATTTGTCCCCTTCAAAAAAACAATCGTTTATTCCTTTAGAAATTTGAATATCCTTAATTTCTTCGCAAGTAATAATGCCAACCCTATACCAATTTGCCTTATTAAAAGAATTATGATTCTTTTGTTTTGGTGAATATCATAAAGAATTATTATTATTTAATCTCTTCCATCTGTTTATTTAATCCCTAAACTTATTCTAATTCACCTTTTTGTAATAATTGTTTTTTGTCATTATACTTCTTCCATCTCGTCTCAATGGGGATTTTATGAAGATGTCCATGATATATAATAATCCTATACTTTTGTTCTCTATCAACCTTTTCTGGCATACCAGATTAAAAATGAAAGAAATTTATAAAAATGATGATACTCAACAAATTTTCAAATTAATTTTTTCTTGATTCATGTGTGAATGTTATTTGAATTCTCCTTGATCGAAAACAATTAGATTAAGGGATTAGTATGAAGTTTTTTAAATGAGATGAAGTAATAGAATGATAAGAATCCTTAATAATCTAAAAAAAAAAAGGAATTGATTTTCAATGGCAAGGAAAAGGATTGTATTTACAGCAATATTAGTGATAGGAATTGTCTTTTTAATTTTGGCACCAATTTTAGGTTACACTTTGGATAAATCGGTTTTACTAGATAAGAACGGGATTACAATTAATGAGGATAGTAACAATGGATTAAAGGAAGCTTACGCCCGTCCATTTTCAATAAGTAAAGATCAGAAATTGTCGATAGAATTTTCAGTCCATTACGCTAATGTATCAGCAACTATGAAAATCTTTGGGAAAGGTTTCTATGATCAACAATTAGCACTCAATAGTTCTCCAACCGGTCTTACTGGTCAAGATTTTGCTTATTCACAATTTGTTTGGGGTCAAGCACCCTCAACTTTTACAGGTTCAGCAAATTCCCGAACAATCACCGATAATGGTTATTGGTATATCGAGTTTGGAGGAGATACAAGTGGAGATTATGTCATTTCAATACCTGGGAAATATGTAGTTGTGGTATATGGTGTTAATAGTGGCCCCCCCGCAGTTACGGCAGTAATATTTAATCTTCGCATAAGAATAGATGGCCCAGGAGATTTTTTGGAAGAGTTATTCTACTATTTTGGTATTGGAGTAATAGTATTCTTAGCATTGTTGATATCGTTTAGTTATTATAAAAAATTAGGGAGGAGAGCATAAAGAATGGGGGAAAGAGGAGGATTTCTTGAGAACTTACCTTCACTGGATAAGAAAAAAGCCACTAAATTTATTATTTATGGATTATTTGTTGCGATCTTATTTGGTTTAATGATGATGATTAGCCGATCAATCGCACAAAATGCCGGCTCTTGGGAAAATTTGGCTAATCAAGAAAATGATATTAACTACTGGAACGGTGAATATGGTTTTAATGATTACATTAAGAGACAAGAAGAAATTGACCGGACACGATATTGGATGGAATGGCAAGATGTCATCTTCATGAACATAGCGAGAGTCGGGGTTAATATTTCACTGTTTTTCATACTCGTAGGATTTCTAAGCTTTGCTGTAAATGATAATATTGATGAAAAAACGCGAAGAATTTTTTTAATTATAGCAGGTTTAATACTGTTTGTAATTATGTTTACAACATTTTTCGCATCGATAACTATATCAATAACTTAATTAATTCTATTTTTTTTTATTTAATTTATGAAATATCTCAGAGAACTATATTTTACTAACTGGTGGTTTTATAAGATACACTAAAACTACAGCTCCAATTGACATACATCCCATAACAATGAAAAGTAACAAGTAACTTCCAAAAGCTCTCACAAATAAATCGACCCCTACGGCACCAATAAAACCAGCAATGCCATACGCAGTAAATAATATACCGTAATTTGCTCCTAAATTCTTACTTCCAAATAAATCTGAAGTCGCAGTTGGAAATAATGAGAAATTACCGCCAAAACAGAAAAATATTGCACATGTGTAAAAAGCAAAAACTAGTATACCCGAATTTGTATAAAAATAAGACATCATCAGAATTGCTTGAACGCTAAACATTACTATCATACTCTTTTTATAAGAAATAATATCGGCTAATTTCCCCCAGAATATTCTTCCGAATCCATTAAAAAGTGCTGCAAGACTTCCAATTAATACAAAATTAATTAAATAAATATCGTAAGTAACATCCGATAGAGCAAATGACGCGAAAGACCCAATTACTAGCAAACCAGAGATCGCACTTAACACAAAAGTACCCCATAACATCCAGAATTGGTATAATTTTATTACTTCACGACGTTCAAAACTTGATTCCACACCCTCACCCGATTTACTTATAGTGTCCCATCCAACCGGTTCCCATCCTTCTGGAGGGTTACTTAATGTTAAAGCCCCCCCAATTATCATAGCTAAATACAAAACGCCGATAATTACAAACATTAAAGGGATGCTGATTTGAGCTAACCATTTAATTACAAAATTAAATATAAAAGCACCAGCACCAAAACCTGCAACTGCTATCCCATTAATAAAACCTTTTTTATCAGGGAACCATTTTCCCGCACAGGCAATTGGACATACATATGCAAAACCAATGCCAGACCCGAATAAAATTCCATAAGTAAATAATAATCCCAAAAATGTGGTCATAAAAGATGATAATATAACTCCAATTCCAATTAAGGTTCCTCCTAGTATTGCGACCCTCTTAGGCCCTTGAGTCTGTTGTAGTTGACCCGCAAAAATCATTGTTATTGCAAATGAAAGTAATCCAACTCCAAAGATGTATACTGTTAATTCTGGCGCTTCATTTATATAAGGACTGATAAAAGTAGTAAGTGTTCCCCATGAGTAAATTGTTCCTAAAGCTAATTGAATCAAAATTGCTCCTACAACAACAATCCAACGATTTCGAACTTTTTCTTTAGACATGCTTCAATCACATCCTACACTCTTAATAATTAGTGGAAAGTTAAAAATGCTTTTATTAATATCATAAAAAGCTTGATGCAAACTTTTTTATTTAAGTCTATTTTATTTCAGTATTAATCTAATGAAGTTTATTTATAGTTAAAAAACTAAAAGATGAAATAAATGACATCTAACGTATATATTAAACCTATCAAAGGTGATATGATAGATTGTATTCGGGACTGTTTTGATACATTTGGTGGTGTCGAGTCGATTTGTAAGGGAAAAATATTTATTAAATTTAACGGAACTGGACCAGTATCTGAAATTATAACTAATTCCGAAGTGATTTTATCTACTGTAAAAGTTGTAAGCGAATTCATTAAACCTGAAAATATATTTGTAATGGAAAACTCGGCTGTAGGCTTTTGTACACGCCTTTCATTTGAAATCAACGACCTTGCAAAAAGGATCGAAGAACTCGGTGCAAACCCTCTCTATTTAGATGAGCAAGAACCTATTGACGTTGATTTCAATGGTATTGCTTTAGATAAACCAATTCCTATTCCTAAAATCTTATTTGAAAACTTAGTTCAACATAAAGGTGAAAACACATACATAAACATCCCTAAACTAAAAGCCCACATTCAGTGTGGGGTTACAATATGCATTAAGAATCAGCATGGCCTTTTTTATGATAAGGAAAAGGTCTATAATCATAATCTTATTAATGAAAAGATAATTGATACATTGAATGTTTTTGTACCTGATTTTAATATAGTAGATGCTACAACAGTTATTAATTTTGGACCCGCTTTAGTTGATGAAAAGTTTGAGCATCCTATGGGTCTTCTTCTAAGTGGGACAGATCTTGTAGCTGTTGATACAATTGGAAGTAGACTTATAGGCATAGATGATGCTGTACATATTGAAATGGCAGCACAGAAAGGATTTGGTATAAATAACTTCGAAGAAATTAATGTCATTCCGTCTAAGGACATAATAAATAGGTATCAAATCCAACTAGAACACAATATTGATAAAATTCCAATCCCCCATCACCCCTCTATTACATTCTTTCGAGGAACTGAAAAAGCATGCAAAACTGGATGTTTAGGATTTGAATCTTCACGCTCCGATCCAAGTCAAAAAATTAGACCTTATGCATTTATTTTGGGGAAAGGGCATAATACTGAAGAAATAGATAAGCACCCTGGCCCATTTGTAGTAAATGGACCTTGTGCGGTTTCAGAATTAAAAGATTACTTCACTGATAGACAGCAGAATGAAAAAATTAAAGTATATTATATAGAAGATCATGTAAATATAGAGAAAATGTATAAATATACAATGAAAGCAGGGAGAATTAGATTAGGAGATGCATCCGAAAATATGCCAATTTCACCTGAGAGATTCCTCCAGTTGACTTTAGAAGCAAAAAAAAATGGTGGGATTTTTATGTCAATTGTTTAACTTTATTTTCAATTAATTTTATGATTCACTTATTTTTTTTCATTCCCCCCTCTTTTGCATTCTCCGGTTTATTCTAAGTTTCCTTCCTTTTTGCTGCCATTCTTTGCATCCTTTTGATTATCTTCTCTCGAATCTCTGGTTTTAAGAATTTCAGATTTTCCATAGTTTTTTTAATGCCTTCTTGTCCTCTCTCAGTCATGATTTTTTGATCTTCAGGATCTAATTTTTTCATCATTTCAAGCCATCTTTCTTGAGATTCTTCCGGATCCTGAGGAATTCTTCCTGATAAAAGCCCACCATCCACTTTAAGGGTTTCTCCAGTGATGAAACTACTAGAGTCAGATACTAAAAATAATGCAGCATTAGCAATATCCTC
>SDBS01005563.1_pt1 | contig 12260 bp, 13 predicted proteins | sample 2277091 | NCBI WGS metagenome assembly SDBS01 (sample SAMN10404972, study PRJNA504765) | marine sediment metagenome | isolation source: marine sediment core GS10_PC15, 163 cmbsf | place: Arctic Ocean: Southern Knipovich Ridge | collected 2010 | reverse complement strand
CAGTGCTACAGTGTTCTCACTCTGAGGTTTCTTGCTGTAGGTCTGTGCGGTACTCCGCTAGCTCCTGCGTTCGAGCTACGTGATAAGCACGCCGCACCATGATGAACAGCACGAACGCGAAGACACCACCCAACACCGCGATCAGTTCTATCGGTAGCATGTCCTTTACTCCTTTCCCATACTATTCTTCAATCAGCGCCCAGCATCATGGATGCCGAACTCGCCCTTAGGACCTCTTGCCGCCGGTGCGTACCGATGCTCTCTCTGGAGCAGCGGTAGCGCCGCTCTCGACCTTCTGCTGTGCCTCAGCTTGCCGCCTGGCGATTTGAGTCCTGACCATGGCATACACCAAGAACGCAAACAGAGCGCCTAGCACACCGATAATCTCCAAGTACACAGTATCCTATCTCCTTTCTGTTGGTTTTCTCGTCCACCTACAGCCTACCATACAGGAGACCGCTTTCGTAGAGCTAGACTACCTGTTCTTCACCCAGTAGAAGGACCTACCGCTCCATGTGGCCGTTGCGTGTTTCTGCGGAGCGATCCGCGGCAGCGGGTAGGTACATCAGCGCGGCCAGCACTAGGTATTCTGGCCTATTGTGCCTGGAACGCCTTGATTCTTCTTCAGCACCAACGCATAATTGAGTTGGACCAAGGCAGTTGCGATCCCGGATTTGATCTTGTCCGCGCGCAATTGCCACGCCTAGGAATCCTACCTGATGGGGTGCACAAGTAACTTGTCCGCCAACCGGATAACCATCTTGCTTGCCGATGATCATGTACTGGTGCGGGAGGGCACTCGCGAGTTGCTCGAGCACGAGGAAGACATGGAGGTTGTCGGCGAGGCGGGGGATGGGGAGGAAGCCGTGCGGTTAACCTCCGACCTCCATCCAGACGTGATCATCATGGACATTGCGATGCCGAAACTGAATGGCATCGAAGCGACCAAGCAGATCAAGGCCATCTACCCTGACAGTGCTGTCCTCATCTTGAGCGCCTATGACGACGATCAATATGTCTTCGCCCTCCTGGAAGCGGGCGCCGCAGGCTACCTGTTGAAGGATGTGCGCTCGCATGAGCTCGTTGAAGCGATCAGGTCGGTGAATGTCGGCGAGTCAGTGCTTCATCCGACCATCGCCCGCAAGGTCATCAACCGCTTCGCCCCTTCTCGGGGCAAACCCCCAACCGAGGCTCCTCTCGATCAACTCAGCAAGAGGGAGATGGAGGTCCTCAGGCTGGCGGCGAAGGGCATGACCAACATGGAGATCGCCCAACAGCTCGTGCTCAGCGTACGCACGGTTCAGGGCCACCTGAGCAACATCTTCAGCAAGATGCAGGTTGGCTCGCGCACCGAAGCCGTGATTCAGGCCCTGAAATGGGGCTGGCTCACACTGGAGGACATTCAGTGATACCGATGCTGATGCCAAGACTGCGATCGCCCACCAGTGGCGCTAGCAGGGGTCGCGTCGACCAAGGACTGAACCGATGAGACTCTCTCTGCGATTACTGATGCACCGAGTCCGCCGTCTAGTCACCAGTCTCAGTTTCTGGCTTGTTGCCGCAATGCTAGTGAGTGCTGTACTGCTGCACTACGCCTCCCAGCTTCGCGCCCTGCCCCCTTTTGGCGGCGCAGAGCTGACCCGACACTCGACGGAACGAGTCTTGCTCATTCTGCCCGTAGGCTACGCAGCGTTTGCCTTGGGACCCATTGCCGGTCTGCTTACTTTGGCCTTTGCCTTTCTCATCATGCTTCCCCGTGTGATCTTTCTGAGTCCCCATCCAACCGATGCTCTCCTGGAGACCATCGCAGTCACGATCGTGGGTGGTCTGACAGTCTGGCTGGCCTGGATAAGACAGGACCAGGAGACGCTCCGCCGACAAGCCACTGCCAGATTGCAGGCGATCAATGCCGTCTCTGCCGTCCTGACGACGTCTCTAGAACTGAGACGGATGCTGGGTGAGGCTTTGGATGCCGTCTTGCACGTAACCGATCTCCAGGCAGGGTGCGTACTCGTGCTAAACGAGAGAGAAGACGATCTGATTCTGGCTGCTCGTCGGGGCCTGCCGCCAGGACTCAGCGTGGGTGCGAGGGGACTGAAACTTGCCAGGATGCTGGTCGAAGACCCGGCATTGACCAGCCAAGTGGCCCTCTTGCTCAAGTCAAAAGGCCGACCGCAAGGAGCGCTCATTGTCGGGCAAAGCGACGTCCGCCATTTCCGGCCGGAAGAGGTGAACCTTCTGACCGGCATCGCCACGCATGTCGGTGTGGCCACGGAGAATGCTCGGCTACACCGAGATGTGGCCAGGCAACTAGAGAGAGAGAAGCGTCTGGGCGAGGTGGCGCAGGGAATCACCTCTGAGCTTGAGCTTGATAGACTCCTTTCCAAGGTGGTCCAGATTGCAGAGGAGTTGGCAGAAGCCGACGCCGGAGCCATCGCTCTGCTGGACGAAGACAGGGAAGTGATCAGCTATCCCTTCTTGCACAACTTGCCGCAGGAATTGGCGCGACTGACCGTGTCCCGAACTGATGGGTTGGCTGGGCACGTGATGACCACCGGTCTCCCGTTAGTGATCGAGGATTACCCCGCTCATCCAGCCAGCATTGACGCGTTCGTCCAAGGCGGCGTGAAAAGCGTTCTGACTGTCCCCATAGTCAGCGGAGAAAAGGTGTTTGGTGCCTTGGGCCTGTTCACGCTTGAGGAACAACGCACCTTCTCTAGGCGCGATGTGACCGTCATTTGTGGTGTGGCGCGCCAGGCAGCTATCGCCATCGAGAACGCTCGCCTGTACGAAAGCATGCGCTCCTATACCAGGCAGATCCTTACGGCCCAAGAAGCGGAGCGCAAACGCATGGCGCGGGAACTTCACGACGACACGGCGCAGGCCTTGGTCGTCCTCTCACGCCAGCTTGACGCGTTTCTCGAGTGGCCTGACCGGGAGCACGAACGTGCCACACAGCGGCTAGAGGAACTCCGCCAGCTCACAGCGGAGATATCGCAGGGCGTGAGCCGCTTCGTCCAGGACCTCCGTCCCTCGACACTGGATCACCTGGGCCTGCTGCCAACGTTGAACGCGCTAGCAACCAGGCTGTCGGAGGAGGGCGGCATAGAAGCAACGGTGGAGGTGATCGGTGACCAGCGGCGTCTGCCAGCGGAGACAGAGCTGGTGCTATTCCGCATCGCCCAGGAGGCGCTCAACAACGTCAGGAAACATTCCCAGGCCACAGAGGTGGTAAGTACGATAGAGTTTGGCGATGGCACCGTTCGGGTATCCATCAGGGACAACGGCCAGGGCTTCAAGGTGCCCCACGGGCTGGGTCAGTTGGTGAAGGTGGGCAAGTTGGGTCTGACCGGCATGTTTGAGCGCGCACAACTGGTTGGTGGCACGCTCACGGTAGAATCCGCACCCGGCGAGGGGACCACAGTGGAGACGCGAATACCCTGTCAGCGGTAGGAGGAGCAGATGGACCCAGAGGAAGCGATCGAAACCCAGATAGAGCCCAAACTAACCCCTGCTTTCGGTAGCACCATCACTAGGTCTCTCCTCACCATGGCTACATTGGCTTATGTCACCGCCGTGGGAGGGAAGACTCACAGATACTGCGCTCTTGTTGATTCCATCTGCTCCGACGAGCGAGTGGTTCAGCAGTGGGGCGAAGCTGTTGCCGCCAGACAGGCAAGCGAATGGAAGAACCTCGTCCCCACGGAACCTGAGAGCGTCGTCGTCTTGACCCACAGAGCATCTTCAGAAGAGTCCCCTCGCTAGCAAAGGGCGGAGGCGAGGGACAACCTCCCTCGCCTCACGACTCGCCAACTCAAACCAGGAGCGAGGCCTCTGGAACCGCTTCACTCCTTGGAACTAGCCTTCCCCTACCCCATCTGGCCGCCCAGCACTACCACCAATCGCAGGACAAAGCCACCAATCAGGACCAGACACGCGGAGGTCACTATGGAACCGACGATGGGTTCTTTGCCCCTGACAGATGCAACCAGCAACGCCAACGGGATGACCAAACCCACGACGACCGCGCCTACCCAGAAAAGCAGGCTCAGGCCGCCTGAGGTCAAAAGGCCCACCGCGGCGGCCGCAGCCGGAGTGGTTCCGAAAGCCAGCAAGGCCAGGAACGCCGCCAATACCACCAACTCCATAACGCCTACGACAATCGTCGCTTTCCCGAGGGCGCTGATCGTTTCGTCGGAGATAGGCTCGCCCTTCCCACCAAACAGAATATCCAGCAGTCTGCCGAGCCCCGTCTTCAGGACCAGAAGTAGTAGCGCGGCTCCCGTGAAAACGGCCGAGACCACGAAGAGAACTGGGAGCAGAAATGTGCTGGCCCAAAGTGGTTGATTGCTGGCGCTCAGGAGCACCCCCGTGTAAGCCATAAGCAACACAGCCAGCACGAGAGCGATCCAAGAGAGAACGCCGAGCACTGGCCTAGCGGGGCGAATCACCTTAGCGAGCCCCGAGAGCCCGGTGAGTTTGATCTCGTCGGGATCGAAGCTATCGGCCCACCACAGGGCGATCATCACTATGCCGAGCAGGGCATAGAGGAGCAAGATCCAGCTGCCCATGGACATCGGCGATTCCAGTCTGAAGCTTGTGAAGAGGTGCCAGGCACGCAGTTGTTCGCCCAGATCCACCACCAGCAACAGAGACCCCAGCAAGACCAGGGGCACGCCCAGAAACATCGCTATCTTGGGCAGTAGAGGGTGCTTGCCGCCGCTGATGCGATCCGTCACGAACCCGGTAAAATACGAGCCTCCTGCCAGCCCGGCTACCAACAGGTCAATCGCAATCGGCCACTCCCAAGTCATTGTTGTTCACCTCCTCCATCGGTGTCTTCCTCGGCTTCCGCCGCTCGCTGGCGCTTGAAAAGCAGCCAGAACGGCACAGCAGCCAGCACGCCCGCCGTCGCAATACCGGCCAGCCACTGGCCCGCCACGTCGCTCGTTGCAGTTCGGGGTTGTTCCGGCAGTCCATAGGCTGAAGGCTCATCTACGAGCACGTACAGTCGATGCAGGCCGCCCAGCTCGTACTCACCATAGAAATTGGCTTTTGGATGCCCGTTGGCCTGGAGAGCCGCAACCCGCGCTTTCCCTTTGGCGATCATCTCATTGCGATCGCCCCAGTCGAGAGCGCTGGCTGGACAGGTCTTGACGCAAGCCGGTGTCAGCCCATTGCTGGTCCGGCCAATACACAGGATGCATTTTCGAGCAGTGGCCTTGACCTCTCCTCCGCCTGTCACCTCGTGGAGCGAATGCACCGCGTCGAACGGGCAGGCGGCGACGCAGTAGCCGCAGCCGATACACCACTCCTGGTCAATGATAACGGTCTCACCGTAGTGCCTTATTGCACCCGTGGGGCAAACAGCCTCACAACTGGCGTCGGCGCAGTGCATGCAACCCTGCTTGAGGAACAGCCACTGCACCTGGTCGCCGTCCACCTTCTCGTTGAACTTGATCTTCGTCCAGGTTACACCCGACAACTCCGGAGGGTTCTCATAGCTCCCCCAGTTGTGGGTTTCCTCGCCCGGCAGGTCGTTCCATTGCTTGCACGCAACCTGACAACCACGGCAACCCATGCATCTCGACTCGTCTATCAACATCGCGTTCGCCATCGTCACACCGCCTTTCTAACGTCGACGAGGAAGGCCTTGTACTCCGGGATCCCCGTGTTGCCATCGCCCACATGAGGCGTTATGAAGTTGGCCGTGGCACCGGTCGCCAGTCCCTGCCAACTGAAGTGCCAGGGCATGCCCACCTGGTGCACCTTCTTGCCATTCATGCTGAAAGGCTTGAAGCGAGGAGTGACGATAGCCACCATCTCGATCTCGCCACGAGCCGAACTGACGATCACTAGATCGCCGTTGGAGATCCCCTTCTCCCCGGCTAGTTCTACACTCATCTCCAGGAAGGGCTCAGGCTGGGTCTCCGCCAGCCATGGCAGCCAGACAGACATACCGCCAGCCTGCCAGTGCTCACACAGACGATAGGTGCTGCAAACGATGGGGAACTGATCAGAGGTGCCAACATTGTCCCCCACGTCCTGGCCACTATCGGTATCCCACACTTTGACCACCGGGTTGAACTGCACCGATGACAGCAGGTTGGTCACCGGCGACTCCAGCGGCTCATAGTGCTCTGGGAACGGTCCCTCGTTCCTCACGGCAAAGAGCCTGCTCTTCCCTTCAGGCAACATGATGTAGGCGTCTGTGAAACCGGGGTCGCCAGGGGCCTTAGTCTTGCCAAAGTCCGGGACATCATATCCTGTCCAGATCCCCTCCGCAGCGTCCCACCAGATGAGCGCCTTGTCCTCTGACCAGGGGTTGCCCTTGCTATCCGCCGAGCAGCGGTTGTAGATGATACGGCGGTTCACTGGCCAGGAAAAGCCCCAGTAAGGGTTCATGCCCAAGCCGCCCGGGTCCTTCTGACCTCGTCGCTTGCAGGCGGTAACCATGTTCCCATCGCCGTCGTCCGCGGGATACCAATAGCCCGAATAGAGCCAGTTCCCGCAGGCGGTGGAGCCGTCGTCCTTCAACTTGGTGAAGTTGACCACCATCTCGCCCGCCAGGCCCACGGCGTTCCCATCTTCATCGGTGACGTCCTCGGTCCAGTAGCCATTGATCTCCTGGCAGATCTTCTCGAAATCGGCGCCATGAGACCAGTTCAACTCCAGTACCGCCTCAGGAAGGGCTCCACCCTCTGCCTCGTACAGCCGACGCAGTTCCTGGTAGATCAGGTCCATCATCTCGATGTCGCCCATGGCGTTTCCAGGGGCCTCCGCCACCTTCGGCCGGTACTGGATCAGACGACCGCTGGTGACAATGGTGCCTTCCTTCTCCATGGCATCCGCCGCCGGCAGCATGAAAACCTCAGTCTGAATGGAGGCCGGGTCCACATCCGGCGCCCGCCAGAAGTCTGTCGTCGCGGTTTCCGCGATCTCCTGCACCACCATCCACTCCAGCTTCTCCAGGGCCTTCCGCTCGAAGCGAGCGTTGGGCCCACCCACCGCGGGGTTCTGGCCCAGGATCCACAAGCCCTTTATCGTGCCGTCGTTGATGGCGTGGAACATTGCGATCCAGGCGTAGGTGTTGATGCCACCGCTGATCTTGGGCATGTAGTCGAAGCAGAAGTCGTTGTGACTCGTGGCGTTTTCTCCCCACCAGGCCTTGAGCAGACTCGTCAGGAACTTGGGCTTGTTGACCCAGTAGCCACCCGACGGCGTCTCCTTCTCCAGGTACTCAGCGAGATCCTTATGCTTGGCCGCATTCGGCGTGGCCATGTACGCAGGAATGATGTGGAACAAGAGGGCCATGTCGGTGGACCCCTGAACGTTGGACTCGCCTCGTAGGGCGTTGACCCCACCGCCTGGGCGGCCCGTGTTGCCCAGCAAGAGCTGAAGCATGGCCATGCAGCGCACGTTCTGCGTACCGACCGTGTGCTGCGTCTGCCCCATGGCGTACAAGATGGTGCCCGTCTTCTCTGGCGCACCTGTGGCCGCAAAGGCCTGCGCCACCTCGAGGAAGTTGTCCCTCGGCATGCCGCACACCTGTTCCACCATCTCAACGGTGTATCGGGCGTACTGCTTCTTCAGCAACTGGAACACGCAGTTGGGATCCTGGAGAGTCTCGTCCCGCTCGATGTTTCCATCGCTATCTGTCTGATAGGCCCAGGTATCCTTGTTGTAGCTCTGAGTCCCCGCATCGAAGCCAGAGAAGTACCCATCCAGGTCAGCCGGCCCCTGGAACCCCTCATCGATCAGGAAGGAGGCGTTGGTGTAGTTGACCACATACTCCTCGTGATAGAGGTTATTCTCCAGGATGTAGTTCATCAAGCCGCCCCAGAAGGCGATGTCGCTGCCACTCCTTATCGGAGCGTAGATGTCCGCTGTGGAAGCGGTACGGGTGAAACGAGGGTCTACCACGATCAATTTGGCACCCCGCTCGTCCCGCGCCTTGTTGATGTGGGCCATCGAAGCTGGATGGTTCTCCGCGGGGTTGGCGCCACAAACGAAGACGGCGTCAGCGTTCTTGAGATCCCTCCATTGGTTGGTCATCGCTCCGCGACCGTACGTGGGGCCGAGACCGGCCACCGTCGCGGAGTGTCATATACGTGCCTGGTGTTCGACGTACACCAGGCCGAGGGCGCGAGCCAACTTCACGCCGATGTAACAATCCTCGTCGTTGTTGGCTGCACCACCGATGAAGGCTATGCCGTTGGTCCGATTGACCGTCACCCCATTCTCATCGGTGGTCTGGAAGGTGGCATCGCGTGAGTCTTTGATCTTGCGAGCAACGAGGGGGATGGCCTGTTCCCAGGTCAGCTCCTCCCACTGCGCGGCGCCTGGGGCCCTGTGCAAGACCTTGCTCTGCCGGTGAGGGCTAGTGGATAACTGGCGCACCGCGATGGACTTGGGGTCCAAGGCACCCCTGTTGTTGGGATGATCCGGGTCGCCCTCTGAATTGAGTATGTGTCCTGAGCTGTCCGTGGCGATCAGCAGACCACACCCGCATGAGCAATACGGGCAGATGGTCCGTGACTCGCCCACCTTCTTGTGCAGAGGAAAGGTCGGTACCTCTTGAAACCCCGGCATGACCGGGGGCAGAAGAAGAGCACCTGCACCGGCTCCCGAACCTTTCAGGAACTGTCTCCTAGTTATGCTTCGCATACCTTTAACCTCCTAGAATGTTCAAACTCCATAAGCAGCGATAGTGTGTGTCGCAGACGTCACCTCCCTTCATGAACTCAAGCCTTTCTGTTGAACGCAGATATTGATCAGCTAGCAAAGAAAAGGCCAAAGAAGGCTCGGAGCCTTCGTTTGGCGCAACGCCACGGACCACGGGCAAGATTTCGACGACGCAAACGGCATCCTCGCCTCACACACAACCAGACGACTCACAAACAGGCACTCTCATGGGGTGTGAACTGCCAACCAGCGATCCACAACCCTCACTATCCCAAGAACAACTCTACCATATTATAGACAGGTTAATAGACCCTGTCAAGTCGGCACACGGAGGGTTCTGTCACTACAAGGTCTACCTCAGCTCTTAGTCTGGTCTTCACCAGGTCTGAATCGGACTGAACCAGCGCTGTTTGGCACTAGCAATTGCAGAAGTGCTTGCTGGCGCGAAGGAATAGCCCGGGCTGCCACTGGTATGAAGCTACCACCCTCGAACTGTGTGCGACTAGGCCCCAGGAAGCGCCTCGATTGACCGGACTCGTGGAAGGAGACCTAACGATCACTTCAGCGATCGCACCCTTCCTCTTGCCGGTCCTCGGGCCTCAATCCTCCCCGCTCACAACGAGGCAAAGAAAACGCGGGTCACGGGGGTGCGCTCTTGGCCCGAGCCGCTCTCTGTACGCCCAAGCCACGGTCCCCGGTGTCCGCAGTCATTCCAGTTGTTACTGCTCACGCCGCCTTTATGGCGTGCACGCTTCTTCCGCCTCTACCGCTTCTTGTGCACATCGCTGTCGCATGAATTCCACAAACCGGCCCACCACCTCCCGAGGATGTTTCCCTTTGCTATACACCAGATAGGTCAGCCGGTTCAGTTCCAGTCCCTCTACCGAGACCTCCTTCAGTAGCTCAAAGCGTAGCTCGTGAGCCGCTGTCACTCGGGGAAGGAAAGCCAGCCCCAGTCCTGCTTGCACGAAGGTCTTCAAGATGGGCAGGTCCTCCACCTCCACCACGATGTTCAGTTTCCACATGGGTAGCCCAGCCTCGGAGAGGCTCTGACTGACCAAGAGTTCCAGCCCCCGATCGTTGGTCACCCACAACAACGGCAGACCGCCCAGCTCCTCCAGCGTAACTCTGTCCGGGGCCTTGTCAGGGGCCCCGACCAGGATAATCTCATCTCGAAGGCAGACCTGGGTCGCCAGCTTGCGGTGCCGTATCCGATAACCTACGAAGGCCAGATCCAATTCACCGCTCACCAGTTTGTCCACCAGCGCATCTTGTCGCAGACGTTCATAAGTGAACACGACCTCTGGGTACTTCTGTTGGAACGCGGCCAGGTCCCACGGCACCGTGAAGGCGCAGGTCAAGGCACCGCCGGCCAGACTGATGCGCTGGGCGATGCTCGCCGACTGCTCCGAAAAGACGTCTTCTACCCGTCGGGCCTCCTGGGCCAGCCTCCTCGTTTCCTGATGGAGCAGCTCTCCTTCTGGCGTCAGTGAGATGGTGCGCCCCTTCCGCCGGAATAGACTGGTCCCCAGTTCCCTCTCCAGGGTATCGACATGGAAGCTGACGGCTGACTGGCTCAGCGACATCCGGCGAGCGGCCCCACTGAAGCTGCCAGCGTCAGCCACAGCCAGGAACACCTCTATCTTCTTCTCGAGAATCACTGGTTACCCCCGGACTATCTCGGTGCCAACCATACCGCAGGCGAGCCCTCTGCGCAAACCACCTAACTAGACACGTCATCGCCGGATCCGAAACCGTCTATTCAGATCTCGTCGGCAGCCATGGAGTTCTGCCGGGCTGAGCACCAACTCTGATGGTACCTGGTCCTTGCTCAAACAAACGTGGATAGTCGTCGGCGTTTGACCAGGGCGAGGACGAAGGTCAGGAGCTCGGCTCCGAAGAAGGGGATGGATACGTACCAGGCCTCCCAGTTGATCGCCGAGACGTGCCAGATCAGGTATCCGATCCCCCAGATTACGGTGAGAAGGGCGAGGGTCTGCCCGAGAAGGCGACGTCGGCGGTCCTCTCGTTCGCGGTATCGCCGGGTCGGGAGGTCGACAGTGTCGCTGTTGGGGAGCGCCAGCGTAAGGCACGATGCCCTGGGCCAGACCGGTAGGATTATGGACGTGCGGGTTCGGAGGCCTCGCCCGGCGCTGCCGCGGCTGTCATGCCCTTCCCGCCGCGAAGGCGCCCAGTTGAGCAGCTTGCTACTCGGGTTGATCATCGAAAAACCACACAACACATCACATGTGGCGCCGATGTCGCTGGCCGTCCGGCGGGTGCCCCAAATGAAAAAGGGGAGCCCGAACATTCGGCCTCTCCCTGATCTATGCTGTGCTAGGAAAGATAATCCTCTAGGCGGCCTAGCCCCACAGCTCCTCCGCAGCGGCGTTCTTGCCCACCGGCAACGGGACCGGGTGCCCACCCATGCTGTGAACTACCGGGGGAACTGCCTCCAAGAGTGGAGCGGGTCTGACAGTTCTGCTTTGATGGTCAGTTCACTGCCCACCTTGACGGTCGGCAGGATCTTCTCATACCGATCGTCCCAGACATAGAGTTGGTAGTTGCCTCTGGGCACATCTAACCTCGCCACTCCACCTTCGTCGGTGTGAGTCAGATATGTGGAGCCCCTGTACATATGTGGCCGGAGACGAACATGAGCATTCTTAATCGGGGTCTTTGTATCTTTGTCAACTACCTCTATTGTCACCCCGAAGGGATAGCGCCATCTCGAACAGTAATCTTGCAGCCGAGGTACGGCAAGCATTGCGTGCGAGCGGTGCTACAGGCCGTGCGCACCAGCCCCAGTACCAACGAGCACAGCACAAGGCAGGTCGACGTGGCATTCCGGTTCATTTCCTTTGGTTCCTTTCTCTCTTCATGTTCTCTTGCCGGCGACCCGACCCCGTGGCCATGGGCGTGCTGCCCGTAGACGCCGAAACGGGCCCAGGCCGCGCTATGGCGAAGGACGCTCCAATCCCTGGATTGGTTCCCCTCAATTAGGTACGGCCAGATGGTGGCCGTAGAGCCCGGATTCATTCTAAACTCCTGTGTGGGCTTATAGCGCGCTCTTCGGCGAACTGCAAATGGAACACACAACGGAAGGGGTCGGGCCCAGTCTTAGAGCCCGACCCCTGTTTGCCGACCCACTTATGGTAAGTGGCGACATGGAAATGCCCCCAAGGGACCTTAGGGGCCGCTATTGTCGCCGCTCTAGCAGCTCTGCAAGAACGCTGAAGCTGTGGGTCACACGGTCGGCCCGGCTGTCCATGAATCCAGCCAAGACAGGGCTCCCGATTGCGCAACCAATGGACTGCCTCTATGCAAGGACGACAGCGCCAGGCGATCACCGCAGATGCTGCTACTCCGACCAGCGTGCGAGCGTGGGCATGCCGCCCTAGCCAGCCGGCGGCGACAAGTTGACTCCTTCGTGTAGAAATACTATAATAATCTCTTTATTGAGGGAGCGCTGTAACCATGCTTGTGGAACGAACCGATCTGCGCAATATTGCCATCATTGCGCACGTAGATCATGGCAAAACGACGTTGGTGGATGGTCTGCTCAAGCAGGCGCA
>SDBS01005562.1_pt1 | contig 12262 bp, 16 predicted proteins | sample 2277091 | NCBI WGS metagenome assembly SDBS01 (sample SAMN10404972, study PRJNA504765) | marine sediment metagenome | isolation source: marine sediment core GS10_PC15, 163 cmbsf | place: Arctic Ocean: Southern Knipovich Ridge | collected 2010 | reverse complement strand
GTTTTGAGGTCAATATAACGACTCACACCCTCAATGACGGTTTCAATGGCTGCATCATCGTCCGCGTCCACGCTACTGACATCAGCAAGGCTTTTATATTCATCTAGGGTTGCATATCCGTTTGAAATGGCTATGGCTATTCCTCCAAGATCAGGACTATTGCTCCTGATTTTGTAGCTCCACCCTCATCGACCGTCACCTGGGGAGTGCCGTTCAAGAAGTACATTTCTCGGTCACCACCCTTTGCTCCGGTGAGATCACCTCCAGCGTTATTTTGAACCAAGCGCCGGGGATAGATGATCAAATCAGATACTCCGACGTCGGTTGTCTCAAGAATATTCTCAGTAACAAGAGATCCGTTGATCGCGGTTATGTCTATATCTGCGCCCGTGACTACATCACCCCGGTCATAAAACACCGCGAACACTTTAGCGAATACGGCGCGCTCCGCAGTTTCAACGGCATCGCCATTCGCATCAGTGGTGAAAGGGATTCTCAATTCTGAGAGAGCCATTGATTATTCCTCCAAAATCAAGGTGATCGCCCCTGACGTTGCATTTCCACCTTCGTCAACGGTTACTCTTGGCGTTCCGATCAGTAGATACATTTCCCGATCCCCGCCAGCCGTACCAGTAAGAGCAGATCCGGCATTGTTATTAACCAAGCGCCGGGGATAGATGATCAAGTCAGGTGTGTTTATATTTGTGGTTTCAAGGATGTTTTCAACGACGAGAGATCCATTGACTGAGCTTATATCAATGTCAGCATTAGTATCAATATCGCCCCTGTCATAAATCACAGCAAACACCTTGGCTAATACTGACCGATCACCATCGGCAACAACGTCGCCATTCGCATCGGTAGTAAACGGGATTCGCATTTCTGTGAGAGCCATAGATTTTCTCCTGGGGTGAAGCCAAAGCCTCACCTCCCGTTGATTTACTTCTTCTTGGCCTTCTTTGCAGCCTTGGGTTTGGCCTCCGGAACGGCCTCAACAGCCTCCTCGGGTTCGCTAGGAACTACAAATGCAATAATGTCTTCGGTCCAAAGCTTATCGAGATCAAGGTCTTCCTCGCCAGTCAATACTTGTCCGGCCTTGAATTCATCATGATCATACAGAAATCGAATATCAGGCATTTTACTTCTCCCTATTCAATAGTAGAGAGGAGGATTGCTCCCCCTCTCTAAGGTGCGATTTTACAGCTCGTCTTGTGTTCCACCAGCTACAGAGTTGTAGTTGAGGATGTGGCTGAACTCGTTAGTGCCACCAGTCACGATCTCGCCATCAGCAACGTTTCCACGATTGCCATAGGCTATTCCACTAGCGTGGGTTGAAATACAGTGAGTGAAGACACCTACGCCACTAGCTGTTTGATAAGCGAAGAAGTTACAGTCCAAAACCATTCCCTTGACTGAGCCGTTCGAAATGCCTACCGTTGCGGTGTTGTCCGTATCCCCGATTCCGACATCAGTCTCCGCAATACGAATTCCAGTAGCTTGAGCATTGAACCTTATGATCGCTGCGATAGTGGCACTTGCTCCGGCTTGCGATTGGAAGAAGTTCCTTTCGAATGTTGACCAGGCCCCAGCATCACCATTAGTATTGGAAATATAAGGGCCAAGCATCGGCTCATTAGTTGCTCCGGAGAGATTCATCGCCCAATAGTTGTGATGGATATTGAGTCCATAAGAAGAATTGGCAATGATGATTCCGCCCTTGGTTGCAAAGTTCTTCAAGTAGAAACCTGAAATTTCGATTGCAGAATCCGAAACAACCATGATCGCGAATGACCCGGTCTGATGGAGTCGGACCGAGTTGCCACATCCCCGCGAATAACCGGCATCCAACCCGATGAGGTGGACGCTCTTCTTTGAAAGCGTCAGAGCTGCGGTGATGTCGTAATCGGAGTCAGAGGGTTGAACAAACACATAATCATTTCTGCCTTCGACTGCGGCATCAAGCGCTGATTGAATTGTAGTATGCACAGCAACGCTACCATCCGAATGCTCGAACTGATGATCTGCTATGAATTGATCATAGTAGGGTTCATCCGTTTTGATAACTCGATAGGAGTTTCCCACTCCCGAGAAAAGACTAGCGCCGCCTCTCAAATCACTTACTGGGGAAACCCCTTTTCTCATAATATAAGGGGTACTCATTTTGTTTTCTCCTTTGCCTCTTGGGAGGGGCTGAGTAAACCCCTCCCAGTCAGGCTCTCATATCAGAGTCTAAATTCTGATGCTTGCCGATTAAACTGTTAAATTGTACGAAATTGCTGCCGCATCCGTATCTCGGTTGAGAAGTCCAACCCGCATCAACGCTGTGAGTTCGGTTGCATCGGCTGAAGGAACTCTTACGGTTTCAAAGGTCATTCGACGCTTGAAGCCAAGCATCCACTGATCCCAACGAACCGCGAGCATTGCGCCTTTGGTGTTATTGGAGGCTGAAGTCAGATCCACTTTGCCTGCGCTATTGGCTTTCAACCCGTAGGTTGCATCCTGATTTGCGCGGTGCATATTGGATGAGGCGATAACATCATAACCATAGATGTTCGTTAACTTCCCGCCCTCAATCGTTGGATTGGAAAACACATCTCTGGTTTGTACTTGTGCGAGCTCCAGAGATTTCCAGTGGGTGTGAAGATCAATGATGAAACTCACCTTAGACCTATCAATCGAATTCTTACCTCCAAGCCCCATCAATTTGACAGTTGCAAGGAAGTCGCTCAGATCCAAAACCCCACCACTCCGGCTGTTTGCGGTGTTGTCAATCAAAGGAAGATTGCGGAAGCCATCGAAAAGCAACCATACTTCGGTTCCGCCAGGAGTATCTCCAATATCATTGATATTGGTTGTGGCGGATGTAGAAACATCACCATCAATTACGATGTGATCGAGGATTTCCATTCCCTCTGCTTCGATGTCGGCACGAAGGGTACTTGCCCAGGGGATCAACGAATCTTCCTCAAGCTCCCCGGTGTAATAAACCGCGCAGCCCATTTTGACAACGGACAGCGTATCTTCAACCGTGGTCATCTTGGATGTCGGGATGGTGCGGGTGATTGGTGATCCCGGATCGGTTGCAACCTCGGAAGCCTGCGCCACTTTATAGAACGTGGCAGAAGCGCCAGCAATCGGAACGTGGATTGCTTCCGCTCCCTGGGGAACCACAACCGAGGGAATCTTTCCAGCGACTTCAACACCGAGTCTGATCTTTTCCCACAGTTGCGAGGAGTAGGACACAGATACCCATTCCTCACCGAAGTTGTTCAGATCGGATTGCTGTAGCTCGTTTGCCTTCATGGGAAGCCCCGCAGCTTTCATGGCGCTCCTGGTTGTTCGATTGAGACCGCTTTCATCCTTGTCCTCTACGACCTTGATTGCCAGGGCTTTCATAGCATTATCGGTTGCTCCGTGTCTGCTTTGTCCCGTTCTCTTCGCTTCCTGCAAGATGCCGAGCATGAACGCATGATCCCCGATGTCGAGATTGTCATACTTCCAATACTCACCAAACTTGGCGACGTTGACACCGACGCCGAAATCCAGACGTTGAGTCTTGGCGAATTCTGCCTTCATTTTCGCTTCGGACTCTTCAACCGCTACCTTGACAGCTTCATCGACTTTTACCTGAGCCTCTGCATCGAGTTCTTCTTGGGTCTTGGCATGGCCCTCATCGATTTCAGCTTTGGCTTTGATCTGCGCTTTCACGCCTTCGGCTTTCGTCATCAATTCGATAAGTTCATCGGCTTGTTCTTTGGTGATAGCCTCTCCAAGATCCACCAAAGTTTTCATCTTTGCTCGTAGTTCTTTGAGCAGGTTTTCTAAATCCATTTCAATCTCCGATCAAGAATGCCCTCGCTTTGAGTTGCACTCTTTGTTCATAGGTAATTCCAGTATCCGCTTCATCCGCCTTGGCTCTATGCTCCGCGCCTTTAGCCTTAGCCTGTGGGTTCTGTGGATCCAGAATATCGGGTAGGTTAATTCCAGCTTTTGCGTACAGAGCTTTCATCACTGGTATCGCAACCGCATAAGCATTTGCGGGAATTCTGCTTTCTTCAACGCTCTCATCGAGTAGGGTGATTTCAGCGAACGGCCAGAAAGTTATTTCTCCGCCCCATTCGCTGCGAGCCAAATGAGCGACGGTTCCACTTGAGGCTTTCGCCATTCCCTTTTGGGCTGCTGCCCAAACCTTCTTTGCGTATTCATTTGCTTTACGTAAAAGAATCTTCACCCAATGCCCATCAGCTCTGGTTTCCTGGCTGATGACATCACCAATGATTTCCGGGGTTTTCATGGGCTGCTTGTTCTCATCAAATCCGTGATAGTAGCAGACCAGGGGTTTCTCATAATTATCTAGGGATAAATCAGTGTCGGGGGTAAAAAACTCTCCCTGCAAATCCTTCCCGTAATCAGGTCCACCGAAGGGGATCGCTAAAACATCAAGCTCCCAATCACCGGCAGTTTTAATTTTTGGGGCTAAGAACTTCGCAAATCGAGCATTCAATAATTCAGCTTTGGTCGTAAACTTTGTGTCCTTCTCGACCTCTTCCCACTCAGGGAAGGATTGAAACTTGATTTCTTCATCAGCACTAGCATAAGTGACCGCATAGAACTTCCCGCGCTCATCAACGATCACAACGCTTTCATAGGTTTCGACAATCCAAGGATCAAAGACGAATCCACCGGGCAACTCTGAGTAAGGGAATTGAGATCTGAAAGCCCTACTGACCTCATCAACCTTTTCTTCCTCACTCAGCTCATCGCCATAGATTGCTTTAGATTTGGTTGACATACAAAAAGCCCATCCAGTAAAGGATGGGCTCGAGAGGCGATCCTTATATTTGTGGCGGGGTTTAGTTCTAAACGCGGCCTGTTGTTTTATTGGAGGGCGAGATGTAACCACGATTATTACATCTCGCCCGACCAGAGAGGTTATGGTTAGCTTACCTTATTTTCTCCCCTTCCGCAAATCAAACCGCTTTTCAATGGCTCGAATAATCATAATCAAAGCCCTGCGAATTGCAAGCCAGATCTCGCGGTCAGTCATTGTTTTATCTTATCTCCAACGCCATGCCCGCAACAAGCGCTTGTTATTCCCGGGATAAATCCAACACAAGCATCATAACCTTCCTTTGTTGGGAATAGACCGCATTGAATACAGGCTCTACTATAATTAAGGGGTTCGCCTGTATCCAGAAAATACCAGTGACCTTGCCTGAAACCTATTAGATGTCCTCTCGCATGTGAAATGGCAATCATATTATCATCCCAATACTTTCGTTTCTTTGCATTGGCAAATGTAATCATTTCAACCCCACATCCCTGAGCGTCTTATTAACCCACGCCTGATAGACCACGGTGATCTGCTTCAGCTTCTTCTTGGCGGTATCATAGAGCTTCTTCCAGCCGATCCTAGCCATTGCTGCAGCCTGTTCCTCGCCGTGAACATAGCGCGCATAACTCGCTGGATTGCTTGCCCTGGCTTCTGCTCCCCTTCGAGTGACGTTCCACTTAGTACCCAATCTCTCTGAGTTGAGATAATTTCTGGATTGCGTTTGAGTTCCCACGCCCCGGATATAGTAGGGGGTAGGGGGCTTGTTCGCCGCTGTCTCGGGTGGATAGTTCCTGAGCCCCTCGGTTTTCAATACAATATCCTCTGCCGCTTCCTTGCCGGCAGCTCCCAGGTTCTTGATCACGGTCCTGGGAAATTTCTTCATTGCCCTGTTGAGTTTATCGAGACCTTTCAATTCTACTTCAAGTGCTGTTTGGGTCATTTCCTTTCTCCGGTATATGAAGCGTCAGCCCCAAGTTATCTAAGATAGGCGAATGAGTTGGGATGGCTATTCTAAATCCAAAGATAGCATAGTAAGCCATTCTAAAATTCAACCGCAAAAGATGTTCCCACCATTTGCCATAGGGGATAACTTTATATGTCGTTCTTTTCATTGCTCAACAATCCTTGTGGTTGTGTTCATCCGGTTTCAACCCAGAGCCGACTTCCTGTTATCAATTCGGGTAGCTTTTTCCAATGCTTCGGATTCTTCTCATCAAAGACACGATTTCCCAATAGTTGCCATGTTGTATCTGCAAGTAAATCCCGCATCGCTTTAGCTTTGGATCCGCTCCACTTAACCGCGCTCTTTAGTACGTTGGCTTTCGCTACTACTTTAGCTCCAGCGTCGTTTCTCTCAACGAAAAGATATAGCATTACAAATCATCCATCATGAAATCAAAGTCAACTCCAGAAATCAAGGAGCTTCTATTCTTGCCAAATACATTAGCCTGATATTCAAGAGAAGTCCATCTATCTTGTCCAAATGTATCTATAAATGACGAGCGGAATTCTGTGTTTGCCGTGAGTTCGGTGATAGCATCTATATCATCTGCTTCGAATTTTAATAACTCTTTTCCAGTGCCTTCATACCATTTTTCTTGTCCATCTATAAAGGCTGTATGATGAAATAAATTCCCTGTCATTCTTCTGAGCCCAAGGCCATTGTCTATTGCCACAACCTTACCATCTACAATCAACCAGTTCCCCGAATGTCTATCCCTGTTGTTTGTCAAGCTATCCATCATGACCATCTGGGAATATGAGCGTTCATCCAGATTATCCCAATCTACATCAGCCCCCAAAGTGCCATTTTCGACCCATTGTTGCAATGAGGCATTTACATCAGCTATCGAGCCATCGGGCAATCTATAGGTTCCAGCTTCGCGAATTGATGTTGAAGGAACTATATTAAAGCCCAGCTCATCAGAAAGTTGATTGGCGAATTCTTCAGACTCCATTTCCAACTCCCAAATATTCGCCCCAGGCTTGATAATAAATTCCTCATCTCCGACATTTACCCTATAGCTTTCGTTTATCCCTCCCAGGCTTCTATCTGCCCCGGCTTCATAAACAACATCTTGGGTTGGCGCGGGAGTCGGCCTTACTATGTCAGGCTGTTCTATAATCCTTGTAGTCGTATTCATCCAGCATCTACAATTATGCGTTATAATACCATTAGCCGCGTAAGCACCTGTCTCAGTCTGGAGATTATACACATGACCCCTAAAAGAATCGACCTTGATGTCAGTGATATTGTCAAAAAATACATCGGTGGAATGTCCGAGAATGCACTCTCCAAACTTTATAAAGCTAATCGCTGGACTATTCGCCAACGCTTGTTGGAAGCTGGTATCAAGATACGCGGACGGTCCGAAGCTGAACTTCTCAAATGGAGTCAAATGTCGCCTCAGAAAAGAAAGAGACAGGTCACTGCCGCTCATAAAGCCGCCAAGGGAAGGAAAGCGCCTATTGAGGAAAAAATCAGGAGGGCGCAAGCCAGAGAAATAAAAGGTGGGTTTGATTCTGGACTTGAAGAAATCGTTTTCAATCTGCTGGCCTTGATGAACTTTGAGACCATTCCCCAAAAAGCTATTGGTCCCTATAGTTGCGATCTTGGAGCCGAGCCCGTCGCCGTGGAAATCTTCGGGGGTAATTGGCACATGTCGGGTCAGCGTGGAAGACAAAGAAAGCGTGCTATTCGCTATTTCTTGGATCATGATTGGCATTGTTATATAGTCGTTTTTGATGAAAGGAGACACCCCACGAACCCCTCCGTGACTGACAACATCATCTCCTACGTTGAGCAAATTCGCAGCAATCCACCCGCGGTCTGTGAGTATAGGATGGTTTGGAGTAGTGGCGAGTTTATTGCCGCTGGCTGTGCGAATGATGACGAGATTTCCTTCGTATCTCCTTTTACTAACCGCAGAAATTCTCATACTGGCCGTTATGAGCGTATCCCCAGGTAAGCAAAAAACATGAGCCGGGGGTAGCGAGATCGACCCTATAATCGAATCAAAGGACTCATCAACATCAACAACCGCCCCATGAAGAGGCCCACATATAGGACATACTCTATCATCATTGTTTGTCCACCATTGCTTGATTACCCTGACGCCTGGAAATTCTTTTGCTAAGTCTTCCCCTGCCATCTGCGCCGCTGTTGCATAGGATCTTGTAATTTCGGTCGTCGCGATCATCAATGATCGGGATTCATCAAATGGCAAAAGATCGACCACGTTTCCAATTGTCATTCCAGGGGTATCGATGAAGCTTCCGAATATTTTACGCAATGATTTAGTTGTTGTTTTATTAATGCCTTTTATAAGTTCAAAAGAGTACTTATTCGCCCAGGTTGCTGCCCTAGTGTTTGTCAAGGTGTAATCCATCTGCAGTACGTTTGAATCGCCGAACAGTTCGATGCCGTTCTTGGTTGCCTTGGTCAAAAGATTGGAAAGTCGGGCAATCATTTCTGGGTTAAGATAAAAGTCACCGCTCAAAAAACCCATGAGAAAGTTCACATCTTCAGCAGTAGTTTTCATTCGTCGGAGACCGATACGTCCCAATAAATCTTTGATGATTTTTCGTTGCTTCCTGAATTGCTTCATGAACAGGGCGAATATCTTATCCTCGAGGCTTTCCTTCTCCGTGCGCCCTGGCTCAGCTGGATCTCTGCGCTTCAATGCGAAGGGAATATTAACGCCTGACTTGATCAGCTCGTCGCGGAGGTCGTTTATCTTAGCTGCTATTTGGGCTTGGGTCATCTTCTATGAAATCCCCGAGCGAGTCAATTATTCTCTTGGCTTCCTCTGTTGAATTTGCAGGATAGGTTAATTCTGTACCAAACGTAACGGGGCAATCCATACAAGCCCACACACTACGGGAAGGATCCCACTTCAATTGGTGCCTATGTCCCCTCGCCTTTCTCATCTCGCGTATCTGCTCTTGTACCCCAAGCTCAAAGTTCAATTCAGCGTCTATTATTTCAGTGATGATCTTTGAATTATAGTGTTCGCATTGATAAAGAAATCCATGCCAATGCTTGCATACTTGACATTGCCTGCCCTTCCCTTGAACAAACACGCCGTGACTTTTGTTTTGTTCACCCATTAGACTCCCTCAATGCCGCCGTTGCTTCCTTGAGTGCTTCAATAGTGGGATTACGCACCGATAAATCAATCTTCACTTCATCGAATATGAAACTAATATCATGAGCAATCTTGGCCTCACCCAACAGACCCATGACCTTAGCTCTGACCTCGATAGGCAAGATGTCGCTTTCAAACAGGCAATGAGCGGATCCCGATTTCTGGAACCTCCGCTCCGCCTTGCGCTGCCATTTGCCCAGCTCCGCTTTCACCGCCTCTTCATCGGGCTCTTCAATTTCTTCTTCTCTGCCCCTCGTGAAAAGATCCGGAGCTGGTATTGGGGCTTGCACCTCGCCATCAACCAATCTTACCGCTGCTGCCCCGATCTGAGCGACTAGCATCTCTCCTCGATCATCAGCCAGAGGATCACCATCGTAGAACTTCATTCGGACCTCATCGATCGTATGAGACTTTGTGAATTCCGCTTGTTCCAGAAGTTCCATCGCCCGATCTTGCAATCTGACATCCTCGAATTCACCCTTGAGCATCGGGCCATAAGCAGGTAGTGGGCTGATCGTGATCTTCTCGCCGACACTTGTCAGTAGCGGATAGATAGTTCCATTCCGATAGGTCGCCATTCCTGCCTTTGCGTTAGCCTCGGTTGCATTGACATCAGTCATTGAAGCGAAGCCGGGGGCGAGGATATTGAAGATTTCCTCTTTCGTGAATTTGCGCCCTGCCAGAAACTCCATATCTCGCATCGAAGAAGCTGCCTGCATCCATTGAACGCCGCCCTTGCCGGCTCCTCGAAGCATCAATTGATTGCGAGTTTTTGCAGCGTCCTGAGTGTCTTTCTTAATTACATTCCATGTTGGAGTTGCGATCTGATCTGCAAATGCCAGGATCCCTGGGATCCTTGCGTTGTTCTCTGCAAACAATCGAGTGTTCCATTCCTGCATTTTCATATCGCCTATTGCGACAACCGCTAATGCCTCAATGGGCGAAAGCCCTACGAAAGGCGAGAGCGGATGAAACTCTTTGAAGTGTAGGATTTGATAAGTAGGAAGGTTAATTGTAGTGCCATCGCCAGGATCGTAAGCATAGCCTTTAATATACATTCGCTTATCCGGAACAGGCTTGATCATGTGGGACGGGATGATCCATTGCTCGGTGGGTATGGCGTCTTCGCTTTCTCTGTTGAACCACCAATAGGCATTCCCGGTCAAAAGAAAAAACGAGATGGTAGACACCATGAATTCATAACGACTCATCAATGGATTAGGTCTTTGTAATAGCAACTCATAGGGATGATTGATGATCGCCTCGGTTTTCTCACCGACCATCTTCTTGACTTCGAACTTAGCTATCGCACAGGATTTCGCAATTGCGGCCACTACGGTATGAACCCAAGAAAGACGCTGATAAAGTTCTGCTTGCGACTTCCATAGATCCCCGCTTGGAATGCTGAATTTATGCGCCTCTGCTGTTCGCCCTAGCCAGGGGGGGACAAGATCAGCCTTCATGTAACCGAGTTGGTTAGCAATTCGGCTTATTAGTGACATTCAATTTCTCCTAAATTCCAACTGCTCTTTGCAAAAGAATCATAGCAATATACGAGCATCTTGTGTCTTCTATGCGTTTGATTTCTTTAAGCGTGGATTTGTCTCGTATGCAAGCATAATCCGACCCAAACGTAATTTCGACATCGGGGTTGTTTTCTGCTTCGAGAATGAAATCTTCTAGCGTCTGATCCGTCTTTTGAAGTGACATTTATCAATCCTTTACGATGAATGGATCTGTTTCATGTGTTCCTGTTGGTTGAAGAAATATCCCTTCCATCATGTTATGAAAATGACCAGGTGGTAAGCAATCGTCATCTAGTAATTCTTGAGTGATGGCAGGAAGATTCCACTTCCTCGTCTTCCATTTCCTCTGATACCCCAACTTATCCGCGATCCAATCAAGTAGTTTTCTCATTGCATTTCCTTATGCCCAGGATACCATTTCTCTGGGATCCATTCCGCTCATCAATTCGGTTATAGCCCAAACCAAAGCGTCAAGGCGATTGGGCGACCAACCAGAAACACCAGGCACCCAATTGCATTGTTCGTCTTCCAGTTCGCCCAACTCACCTACATGATGAACCAAGCCGCGCTCGTACCTGGCGCTTACTGGCTCTGCTCTGACTGCTTTTCCTCTACTTGCCCTAACTGAATAATACGATACTTCATCACCACCCTCAACATTCCTGATGACGTTTTCAATCATATCACCGCCATGATTGACCTCGCCAACCATGCGACCGGCTAGATTTTTATTGTAGGTAGCAACCGCAGCCGATCCCCACCGATCAGGCGAAACGCCTGGTGGGGGAGTTGCGTCTTCCAAAACATAATAATGTGCCTCATCTCCTATCATAGCACTTCCCACAACAACAATACCAGTTTGTCCAGTAGTTGATTGTGGATCGACGCCAACAATAACCCGCGCAAGATCGGGAAATTTATTTACTCGATAGGTTTCAATGTTATCTCTTGTCCATAATGCGCGGGGGTCATCGTCAATTTCTTCAGCCAGGATCTCGGCTTGATATGACATCTTGGTCATATCCATTGTTATGTCAGCAAGTGCATCCTCGCTGATATAGGGATTATCATGAGAGCTAAAAACGAATGTTTCCCATCGCCCAGATTTATCTTCAGACGCTTTCTTGAACATTTCTTTTGAATGATGCTTGCCCCTTGTCTGGGTATAAATGAACATTGCATTACCGTCATTATCCAGGAGCATAGGAGCTCCAACGTCGGTCCAAGCATTTACTTTCATCATCTGGAATTCATCGAAAATCAATTCATCGGCAAAATCACCGCGTAATGTATCAGCATCCCACGCGGTCTTTGCTCTGATTCTGTTTTTTGTCCCAGGAAGTTCTATTAGGTGTCTTGTCAGGTTGCGGTAGTAAACACCCCCTTCGATCGGCTTGATCAATGCCCTGTTGACTTCGTACCAAAAGGTGTCAATCTGTTCTTGAGTTGGGGTTGCATAAAGCACTCTCCTACCATCAAGAAACCTCTCAACCGCGTGATCTGCAGCAAGTACAGTTTTACCCCCACGCCTGCCAGCTCTGATAATTTTCCTCTTGGCTTTGCTTCGTTTGATTTCCAGCTGCCTTGCATGAAGTCCGCGAAGCCTTACCTCATATTCAACTGTTGGAAGTGTCGCTATCGCCATCCCTGATGATCCTTATTGTCACGTCGCCCGTATGCTCTATCCTCTCGGTTGCCATACCTCTATGCTTGCTCAAAAGCTCCAGGGCTTTCTGCCCATCATGAAGCGTAAG
>SDBS01005561.1_pt1 | contig 12262 bp, 8 predicted proteins | sample 2277091 | NCBI WGS metagenome assembly SDBS01 (sample SAMN10404972, study PRJNA504765) | marine sediment metagenome | isolation source: marine sediment core GS10_PC15, 163 cmbsf | place: Arctic Ocean: Southern Knipovich Ridge | collected 2010 | reverse complement strand
TCTCTTTACGTTATCACAATAAACTTCTAGTATAGAATTATCGTCATCTTTAATATATTTATTAAATAGTTTTATAATAAGAAAACCTCCTTGATTCTTTTAATATATTTTTATTATTTCCTTCCTTTTTCCTATTATCGGCCTATGGTCCTATAACCACAATAATTCCAAGGGTTAACTTCATAACATTCCAGGGTATAGATATTTTCCCACCATGACATGTACAAATCCACACAGGCTTCTATACTATCTAGGGGTATAGAAACCGAGGAAATTAAAGACGACACATCAATAATGCCATATTTATCCATTCTAGAACCCCAATACCAATCAGCATCCGTATCTTTATATTCAAAAACAGTTAAGAGATGCCCCGCAGATTCATTAAGGAAAAATATGGGTACAGAATACACATTGTAATCATGATAATGTAGAACATAACAACTAAAAATGCTAAAATCAACACAGTCTCCTTCTTTCCCAATATAAAATTCATAAGGAGTGTACGCGCCATCATGTTCTATATAGTGGCAAGTTGATAAATAATTAAGTAACTTTAGAGGAGTATTTAATTCGTTTAATAAGGATATGAATTGAGAATCATAGACATCCATCCCGCCATTGTCCGGAATAAATAGTGATGGTGTTACCCAGCTGCAACCTACAAAAAATAAACAAAAAAATAGGGCAATTCCTAAAACAAATAATTTCTTCATAGTTACCTTTATTGTATTAGAATTTATCAAAGATTTCTTACTGTCGGTTTTAAATATGGCAAGTGATGGTACTTTATCACACTTCAATCCTTCCGGGAAATTCTTGGGGAGGAAAATCTTTATTCTTGACAAATAATTTAATTAATTGTTAAGAATAAAGATTTGACCCTATGTCTTCACTATAATATTTTCCTAAAATAAATAATCAAACTTCGGTTTGTTATTTTGATCCATATAATTCTTTCCTCTGTATCCACCTTATGCCATCAGAAGTAATTACTAAAACATCGATTGGGCCTCCCACATTCTTATGGCGGGCTTGGAAGCGAATGGTATCAATAGTGGTACGGATAGCATAGATTGAAAAATCTATGGCATCTTGTAATGCCATTGCGTCCCAGATTATTGGTGGTTTGTGTATTGTTATTGGTTTATTTTCAAGACCCGGTAATAAAGACGGTTGTAAAATTCCAGCTAAAACATCAATCTGTCCTGACCAAGTAGCACCGTAAGTTAAATTCCCATCTGGTTTTACATTCTTTCGTTCAATAATGTTTCGCGCTACATGACAATAATAAATATGCGGTTTACTTGCCTCTCCTTCTTTTTCTCTCATATATCCCGCAACATTAAATCCCGTATCGGCAGTCGGAAATAATTTCCTGAAAAATTCAACTAATTTTTTAGGAATTGTAATAACATTATCTTCTTTTGTTAATTCTTCCTCGGTAAATCTTTTAATATGGCTTGCTGCTGAAACTCCGCCTAAAAGATCCTGTCCAAAAAAACTTACTCCTACTTCAAAAATCACTTTATTATCTTTATCTTGTTTAAATAAAAGGTATGTTTTGTAAGCGTTATCTGAATTTACAGTATCAATTTTTGGTAAATCTTTCCCGTCGGGGGTTTTGCTTTCGATAGTTATTGACCGCCGACTATCCGAAGCCATAACAATACCCTCGGGTACATAAGTTGTAATTACTAAACTCATATTCTTATCCTTTCTTTATAATTAATTTTTGAATATTGAATCGACCTTTTTATATAATTTTATTATTCACATCTTTAATCCTTCCGGAATCAATCCATTCTTTTATTATTTCTCTTCTCTTTTCTCCCAGGATAACCTAAAAGTTACCGGACTATTGACTTGGTACGCCTTCCCTATTTAAGAAATTGGGATGTGTCCCTGTGTATTGTTATAATTGAAAAAGTATTTTATATCTATAGAATAATCTGAAAGATTAGGACAATCAAATAACTTTCCTTTTCCTGGTCGAAAAATAGGTGTCCCTATTACTCTCTATTTGGTTTCTCATAATAGGTATGTTTATAAAAAACTCGTGACTAGCACTTGTTAATTTTACTTATATAACTTAATATTTCTTTAAAAATATATAATAATTCTAATCTTCTATTTTCTTCGGGTAATTCTATTGGATATTTAAGATTCTTAATTTCCTTTATGTATACTTCTATATTCTCTTTTGAGAATTCTTTTTTAAACAAATAACATGCTAATTCGTAAGTTTTCTGCTTATCTTTTTCTCTATCTTCAGAAATCTTCCTATCTATTTCTTCACTACCCATTTCATCAATAGGATACATTTTTTCTCTATCAATTAAACCAAAGTCCCAGGGTTTCTCGATAGCCAATTTTACTCTATCCTTAGATCTAAAAAAAACAAAAATTAAAAGCTCTGCCCATAAATTCGGTTCTACTTCTGGAAATAGATCCCTCGAAACCCCACCTAAAACAAAATCTTTCTCTTCTTTTGCCTGACTAATCCTTTGTCGGGCCCAATTTATAAAACATCCCAATGATAAATTGGAGAAAAGTTTATTTTCTTTATCTTTAAGATTAGTTTTTGATATTTTCCATTCTTTTGGGAAATATTGATCCCAAATAGAATGTTTTACTGAAAAATCTAATTTTTCTATATTTTTAAAAAATACACCATAAAAGCGTTCAAATAAATAGCTGATATAAAAGTGTTTCTTACCATTTTCAACAAACTCATCCTTATATTTTTCTGCGTGTTTTTTAAAATGAATAATAAAAGGATAAAAGGCATCCTCCACTTTTAAAGAACGTTCTTCTATATTATTTAAAATTGAATCTAATACTCTTAAAACTTCACCATAGTTTAAAAAACTTTTTATTTTATTTTTATTTTTATTGTCTAGATATTTTTTTATAAATATATAGTTATTTTTCCATGTCTTAAAATGCCATTCTAAAATTCTAGTAAAAGCCATATCTGTTTGTAATGCACTAATTGAGCGCTCATTTATAAAATTATAGAAATCATTTAGAAGTTTAGAGATAATTTTAAGATTCCTTTTAGGGAATTCTTGTAGGTGGTCAATTTTTAAAAAAAATATCTTACAAAATTCTAATTCGTCTTGAAAATTAATCTTTTTTACTTCCCATATTGATTTCCAAACAATTCCAAGATCATCATATTTTTTTACCTTTTTTAAATAAGAGAATCTAAAGTCAAATATATTCCCTTTAACCCAACGATAAACTTTTATTATGATTCCTGTAACAAATATAATACCAATAGAATTCAAAATGATTGGAATGAGTCTATATAAACCTATTATAATATCCCAAAATAACATTGGGACAAACATCAATAAAACAGAAACAATAAGCAATCTGATATTGAAAACATGGTCTAAAATAACATGAAGATCTAGATCTACAAATTCATTTTCCTTATTCTTTCTCTTTTGGTATACATCCGCTAAAACCGCTATAGCTAAAGGAATCAAAATAGTTAATAAAGCTAAGCCCATTCCTTGAATTACATTTGGAAAATTATTCATTTTGCTAAGATGTTCGGTAATATGAATTATAAAAAAATCATGTATCTTATCTATTGCCATAATAATCTCTTTTATTATCATAATAATCTCTCTTTGTTAAATTCTAGTTCTCTTTGATAAAATATATTACGCCATACTTTATAAAATCTAATTTATACAATCTACAGGCAAACATCATCTTCAATTTTATTAATCTCATCCTATGTGACAGGGGACGATTGTTACATGTTAAGCACCCTGGTGGCTGGAGTATCTGCTACTTATTAATTAAAATGGGGCAGCACATCCCATTTTATCTATGGCTTAGCTTTCCATTTTACTAGGTTCTATTTAAGGCGTTTATCTATAATGCTTCGAAAACATTAAATACGGTTATCTATTCTAATTAGCTTCGTATGCGGCTCATGTTTTTATTAAAGATTCTGACAATCTCTTCTCTTCTAGGATACGAATCAGCTATCTCATCGATAAGCCAACCGACAGCTTTAAGAGCCATCTTATCTTTCTTTCGTCTGATGTTACCTGCCTTGGGAATTTTATTCAGGGCATCAAGTACTAAATCTGGCAATTCATCACTACTTACTTTCCGATCTGTTTTTCCCACAAAATCAACAAGGATAATTCGAGCAGCCTCCGGTGCTGCTTCTTTAAATATTTTTCTTACTTTGTCGTTTGGATCGCTCTGCATAATATACAGTCTACCTCCTTTCTTTGGTGTCCGCGAAGGCAATGATGTCTTTATGATTAGGCTTCACAATTTCTGTTTATAATATTTTTATTGCAAATATAAAAAAGTGTTGCATTTGTAACCTGAACCCAAGGTGTCTATTTAAGAAAATGATGTGTCCCTAATACCTATTACTCGTCCGCCGTTATCCGGAATAACTGGTGGTGTTGTTACCCGACTGCAACCTACAAAAAATAAACAAAAAAATAGTGCAAAAACTAAAACAAATAATTTCTTCATAGTTACCTTTATTGTATTAGAATTTATCAAAGATTTCTTACTGTTGGCTTTAAATATGGCAAGGAATGATTCTTCACTACACTTCAATCCTTCCGGAACCAATCCACTCTTTTATTATTTCTCTTCTCTTTTCTTCCAGGACAACCTAAAAATTACCGAACTATTGACTTGGTACGCCTTTTCTATTTAAGAAAATGGGATGTATCTATATATTCCAATTAAGGCTTACATTTTTTGCAGGGTCTTCTTCCGGAAGCTATCGCTTCTTCTCTGGTTTTAAACAAAATAAGATCCTCTGGTTTTATTTTTTTTACGTATGAACAATCGATATAATGAAATACTTCTGACTTTTTTGAAGCAGCATATTTATATTCTTGGGTTTCGGTAGTCTTGGTTTCGGTTTTTACTACTGGTGGTGCTCTGATACTTTCTTTTTCTGTAAAGATCTGATAATCTATACCATCTGTTTTTATTAAAATAGTTCCGTTTAAATCTGTCCGATATATTTCTATCCCTAAACTTTGTAAAAGAGATATAGTCTCTTGGTGTGGATGTCCGTATTTATTGCCTTGCCCGCAACAAATAACTGTTATTTTCGACCCTACTGATTTAATAAAGAGAGGGGAAGAACTACTGGAAGATCCGTGATGGCCTACTTTTAGAATATCTACATTAAGATTATTTCTCGATTCAGCTAAAAGTTGCCCTTCTCTCTCTTTTTCAATATCGCCGGTAAATAAACAGGAAAAATCTTTAAAATCTAATCGGACTACTACAGAATTGTTATTAAGTTCAGAACCTTTGATAAGAGGGTTAGCCGGAGGAAGAATTGTTAAGGTTAAAGAACCTAAATTAATCTTCCGGGAAATGCCTTCATAATAATTAATATTATATTTATCAATAGCGGTAATCATCCTCTGATAGGTAGCGGTAGTATGAGGTATTCCTGGATCAATAAAAGCTTTAGGTTTATATTTTGCAATAATCTTATCCATGCCGGAAATATGGTCAGCATGGGCATGAGTGGCAATTAGAAGATCAATTTGGGAAATTCCAAGATTTTGCAAGTGATTTAGAATTAAACTTTCATCAGGGCCGGAATCAATCATCACTACTCTATCATCAGAAGTAATTATTATAGAAGAATCGCCTTGCCCTACATCGAGAAAATAGATCTGTAAATTTTCCTGTGCAATTAATATTCCTGTAAAGCATAATAAGAAAATTAAGATTAGAACAATTAATAGTTTTTTCAAAGTTGGATATCTCCACCTTGATCATTTTTCTTTAATCTATTTAATTTCTCTATAATCTTGTTTCTTCTTCTTGTAGTTTCCTTATTATCAATATCTATATTAAATCTAAGGACTGAACCTTCTTTTGCTTCTTGGGGTAATAAATGGCGAGGGAAATTAAAAATAAAGGGATGCTTTTCCTGGGATTCTAAGATAGCATATTTACCTTCAAAACGATCAATCACTAAAATAATATTCAAAAGTTTATTTTCCCTTAAAATATTTTTATAGATCTACTATTTAATTACCGCTACAAAGTATTTTATAAATCCTTCTTTTTCTATGAAATATTTTATTAAATAAAAAGGTCCTTAAGCAAAAATGCCAAAAGGCTGAAAATGTCTTGCCTACCCAGACAAGACGAGTTTCGTAATTTTTGTATGAGTGAAAAAACTTAAAAAGATTATCGAATTATTGAGTTAATATGGCTATCCTCAGAATGTTTTTCTATTATGTCTTGAATATCAGAAGGCCTAAAGGATACATCCCAGCACCATCTATCAAATCTTCCATCGCTATTTACTGCCTGAACCCACTCGTTTAAATATTCTCTTTTAACCTTATTTTGCTGATCATCTTCCCCCTTAACTTCTAAAACAAGCATCTTTCCATTACTTAATTTTATTAAGAAATCAGGATAAAACTTGTGGATAATGCCTTTATAAACATAAATAATTACAAAGCCCAGATGATCGTTTTTAACCCAGGCCATAACGTGTTTATTTCTTTCAAATTCAGAAGCCTCAGATGCTTCCCATGAACTATCAAAAACACCATGACTAATATGAGAACACTTAGCAATCTCGCAAGGTTTACTAGTATACCAGGTAATCATTCTTGAAGTAGATTTAATCGGTATTTCTTTATCAAATATGGGGACTAAACCCTGTGTATTTTCAAAACGTATCGCACCAAATATATGCTGTACAATTTTATTTAAATTTAAAAGTATTAATAACCTTTTCTTTAAATCTTCTTGATAGGTTTTGCTTTTAACTACTAATTTATCTGATTCGATAAACTCTCCCACAATTTTAACCAGCTGCATAAGCAGATATTCCTTATTGCCTTTCCATGTTGGTTGAACCTGTTCATAAATATCTCTCGAAATTTCAAAAATTAATCTTTGTCTTCTTAAAACTTTTAATATTTTTTCAACCTTTTCATCTGCTAAATTAATCTCGCTTAATTTTGTAACATCAGGTTTGCCTTCAATGAACGGAGCCAATTCTACTCTCAAAGGAGTCTCTTCAGGATTTAATTCAATATCCTTAACCTCTGAAATATCTAAAGATAGTTTCGGCAAATAAATGTGATTTATTCTGATTACATTAGGCCAAGTAATCTCAAATTCTTTTTTATTTTCGTCTACGTAAATTCTCGTTTTTGGTTTTGGTGGTTCTGGGGGAGTATCTTCACCAGCTTCATGAGGCAGGAAGGTAAAGGGTATACCAAAAATATTGACATATTCCGGCTCAAACAAACCTGTTTCTTTGCTTACTTCATATGATGTTCTTCTCAATCCCCTTCCTACGACTTGCTCACATAAAAGTTGGCTGGTAAAAGCTCTTAACCCCATAATATGTGTTACAGTTTTAGCATCCCATCCTTCGGACAACATACCAACGGAAATAACATTTTGGATGTTTTCTCCGGGTTGGCCCACTTTTCCGACAGTATCAACCTGTACTCTTAAATACTCCGCTTGCTTCTTTTTTGACCGAATTATTTCATTTTCACTATCTTCCTCTGTAATATCTAACGAATCTTCTTTGCTTTCCGCCTCAGCTAATACTTTAGAGTCTATTCTTAATATTTTTTCAGGATCTTTCAATTCATCAATTCTTATTTTTCCTCGATTAAAAGCAAATTCAATTCTTGCAGAGGTCTCGGTTCTATTGCATACGGTAATCATTACCGGAGGAGTTTCAGTTTTTCCTTCCCACCTCTTTAATGTTTCCAACCAATCCACCCCCAAATAATAATAGGCATTGGTTATTAAGTCTGGCAAGGGATCATGCGGCTCCGCCTTTCTGCTAATGTCTGCTTTAACTTCATCGTCATTATAAATATGATAAAGTCTGGCCTTCATTTCCTTCGTTAAGGTTCCATCATCTCTTATAACCACTCTTGGAGTTTTTACTAACCCGGATTCAATCGCGTCATTTAAGCTAAAATCACTCACAATCCAGGTAAATAGAACATCTTCTGTAACTTTCTTACCGGAAGGATAAAATGGAGTTGCAGAGAAATCAAAACATTTCATAATCCCTCGCTTATTATGAATTCTATCAAGGCCTCCAATCCATATGGTTGCTTCTTCAGCGCTATCTTTTAAATCCCTTTCTCTTGTATATTTCCCAACAGCTTTTGGGTTAAATCTCCAAGCATGGTGGGCTTCGTCATTTATTACCAAAATATTTTTACTATTAGCCATCTCGCCTAAAATTTCCCTAACATATGCTTCGTCACTTTTCACTCCTCTTTTATCAACGCTTTTCTTTCTTTTGAGTTGGTCTTCTGTTTCCCACGATAATTTATGCCAATTGATTACTTTTATTCTACCTTGTCTTAATTTATCAAACATATCAGAAGGAACAATATCAAATTCTTGGTAATAGTTGTTTAGATCTGATTGATACAATACTTGCAATCTCTTTTTTACAGTTAACCCAGGGGAAACAACGAGGATATTTTTTGAGAATTTTGTTTCCTTCGGGTAAGTAACTTTATTAATTATCTGCCAGGCAATAAGCATAACCATAACCACGGTTTTCCCGGAACCTGTTGCCATCTTTGAGCATAATCTCTGAAAAGAACTACCATCTCCTTGAATGTTGATACCTTGCTTCTCACTATCCGGAGCTTCAATAAACCAGATTAACGTCTCGATAGCTTCTAACTGACAGAAAAACAATTTCATTTCCCGCTCAGGATTCTTCCAATGTTCTAATAATTCTTTTGTTATACTTGTTACGCCCGGATATCCTGCTTCTCGCCATCTATCAACCCGCTCTCTTATCTTGTTGACTAAATCTAGTTCAATAGGATGACCTGGGTCATCAAAACTTGCAGAAGCTTCAGAAGCAACAATATAACCTGCAGGTCTCCTTCCTTCAACTAATTCAAATTTTCTGATTTCTCTGATATATTTTAGATGTTGTTTTGGTTTTTCATAAGGACTGTTAATTATTAAATGTTCTGTTGTTTTCATTCTTTTACCTTTATAATTTTAAGTAATTCAATTCCCCTATCATCAATGATTTTTACTGCTATTTGTTTATTCTCTCCTAATATAAAAGGCAACGAAACATTTCCTGTATATTGTTTAATAAGCTCTTCATCAATATGAGCTTTTAGATTTTTGGCTAACTTACTCCATCCTTCTTTTGAACCTGCTCCAGGAAAGAAGACTTGCCTTGGATAAAGACTTCTCCCACCGTAATCAGTGTCTAATTCCCACATCGCTATTTTTGAAGCATCCCCAGATTCTATTTCACCTGTTTTTGTATTAAAATAGTCAAAACCGTTAACTTCAACTACATATTTGTTTTCCTGTTTTTTCACTTCAATGTCTGGCTGACCGACTAACCAGAAAGATTCGTTACTTGCTCTCTTTTTCTTTAAATCAGAAGTAAGCAAATCAGTATTCATCTGAACTTTCAGAACATTCACTCCCGGCCATTTCAGCTCATCAATATCTTTTGCTGCTTCCGGGTCAAATTGAAATGAAGCAAAAATCACCATTTTGGGCTTCGGGACTAATTCCTGAGATTCTTCAATTGCTAATTCTACCTGCCTTTGCTCTAAAGGTGCATATTCAGGACCAAAAGAAACAACTGCCTTTTTTCCATCTTTGGTTTCTGCCTCTGCATGTACCCACCTCGTGCCTCCTAATGGCTCAATTCTCGCAAATTCCAGCATCTGACCCCCTTTCCCTCTTATCCCAGTTGAAAGCATCTCATCAATCCATTCGTTCTGTTTTAAAGTTTCTCCGGAGCGAGCAATTGACATATCTGCTTCATGTTTTTCGGTTTCAACTGCATCAAAACTTATAACTCTTGAAGAAGGAACAGCTTCAAGCATAAAAGGACCTGTTATTCTTTTCTTTTTTCTATCAATTATTGGCTGGTCATACAGGGTTTCTTGTTGAGACGGTTCGCTATTTGCAATTGAACCAAGTGTAATATGTGGAACTGTTTTATATATAAATCCAGAACTTACTCCTTCTTTTGGATGTGCTAATTCACAATAATCAAAAAGAGCAGTCATCAATCTTTGTTTAGCAAGAGTAATTGCCACACGCGAAGTATCGCAAGTAATCCATCTTCTTCCCCATTGCTCCGCAACATAAGCAGTTGTTCCGGAACCACAAGTTGGGTCGAAAACAAGATCGCCGGGATCTGTTGACATTAGTAAACATCTTTTTACAGGGTCAGTCGAGGTTTGAACAACATATGTCTTATTTTGTTCTCCCGATGTATCTGCCCATAGAGAAGTGAGCGGAGAAACAGGATAATCCAAGAGTTTTATCACCTGGTTTACCGTTACATCATCTTCTGATAATTCGAGCCTATCCACTTGCAGCAATCTTTTAATGTTTTTTTCAGAAGTATTCCAACTTTTACCTTTTTGGGGCCATATTTCTTTGTCTTTTATTAGAATCGGAAACACTCCAGTTTCATTGAATCCGGCAGGTCTCAGTACTTTTCTGAGATATGGCGTTGAACCTTCTGGAAGCAATTTATGGTTGTTATGTTCTTCCTTGGTCATTCGCCTTCTTGAACCATCAGCCAATTCTACAAAACACCATTTTGAATCACCTTCAACGTTCTTTTCGTAGAATAACTGCCGATATTTTAACTGACCTTTTTCTTTCGCGTAAAACAAAATAAAATCGCAGACATATTCTAAATATTTTGAACCTAAAGGCATTTTTTTCTTTCTGAATATTATTTGACTAACAAAATTACAAGAACCGAAAACCTCATCCATAATTTCCCTTACGTGATTAACATTTTCCTCAGATATTTGAATAAAAATACTTCCACTTTCAGTCAAAAGCTCCCGTGCCAGTAGCAGTCTGTCATGCAGGTAGGTTAAATAGGAATGAATTCCTAATTCCCAGGTATCCCTAAATGCCTTCACCATTTCCGGTTCATGAGTTAAATCTTCATCTTTACCATCTTTAACATCTGTTTTATTCAAAAACGGCTGGAAGTTTGAGCCATATTTGATTCCATAAGGTGGGTCAATATAAATCATCTGGACTTTACCAGCCATGCTTTCTTTTTCTAGAAGAGAATTCATAACCAACAGAGAGTCCCCGGCAATCAGCCTGTTTGACCAGCCTTGAGAATGTTTATAGAATTCAATAGCTTCCCTTATTGATGGGTTATTTTCTTCAGTTTCAAAATAAGGGAATAAACTCTGCTGTTCTTGTAATTCTTTCTTTCTAACGGCTTCAATAATTGTAAAAGGATCTATCCTTTCGTGAACATGCAAAGAAACGGTATCAACATCAAAACTTACTCCTTCTGTTTTCCCCGCCCATTGAAGTTGAGGGTCTAAATGGGGATCAAACTGATATGTCTTTTTCCCATTCAATTGGTCTGATTCTGCTGTTACCAGGCCAACGGGTGGATTATTCAATCTTTTTTGTTCTTCATGAATATATTGTTTAACCTTCTCCTGATTGTCCAAATATTTTTTTCTTACCATTTTATTTATAACCTCTTATTGATAAAAATAATGAAACACGCCTCTTTAAAACTATTCAAAAATCTTTAATTTAACATTACAATAAACACTTCTAAATTCAGTATTTTTTTAAGTTCTTTATAATATTCTTTACTTGTGCCAAGGGATGGTTCTTTGTTTTATCTCAGACATCTATATTTATTTTACTATATCACTATTAGGGAGTAAAAAATAATCTTTTTTATTTTTCTATATCCTCTTTATAATACGACAAACAGATTATAAAATCCTTCTTTTTTTAAAATATATTTCAAACTTTCCAGTATATAGTTCTTGGTAGTTACCGATAAATCGGTAGAAATCGGGCGCCGGTTGTTAGAAATAACAAAAAATAGCAAAAAGCAGGCTAGGATAAATCAGGGAATGTCAGGGAGCAGGTTAGTATTGGGACAATAAATAAGCAATGAACTTACTTCTTTTGAATTTCAATTTTAATGACTTATAATATTTAATGTTTGTAAATTAAATTTAGGTGGTAAATATGAAAAAAATGATTGAAGAAATAATTAAAGAGAAGGCTAATAATATTTACGAAAAATATTATTCAAATACTCCAGATTTTGCACTAAATGAAAAACAAAACGATAAAGTAAATTTTGTCAATAAAATTTGCATTACCTTAAGAAAAACATTAATCACTCCAAAAAGAAAAAGATATTTAGATAAAAATTATAGTTTATCTGCCACCG
>SDBS01005560.1_pt1 | contig 12262 bp, 11 predicted proteins | sample 2277091 | NCBI WGS metagenome assembly SDBS01 (sample SAMN10404972, study PRJNA504765) | marine sediment metagenome | isolation source: marine sediment core GS10_PC15, 163 cmbsf | place: Arctic Ocean: Southern Knipovich Ridge | collected 2010 | reverse complement strand
CTGGAAGCTCATCTTATTAGTACCGCATGAGAATTCGTGGGGCGGATAACACGCCCAGAATATTCCGCCCCAAAACGGCCTCTTCACAGTAATCCCAGTGTTTTTAATCAGACCTTTTTCAAAGAAAGGTTTCCAAGCAAGCTCATCCAGGGTATATGAAAATAATATGGTGTATATATTCGCTTCGCGCCCAATTTTCCTCAGCTCAATTTTAAGGTCATGGACGCCACTCCTCAGCTCTGGCTCAATTCTAACGGCAAGATCCCTCATTTTTTTTCTCAACGATCTCGTCTTTACTGAACCGAGAATCGGCATCTTAGTTTTAAGCCTCTCTCCCTTTACTTCCAACAGCCTCATTGCGTTTAGCAACATGAGTTGGCTATCCACGAAACTAACGCCCATCCCCTTCAGCTCATCCTTCGTTTTCTCAGATAGGCACGCTAATAAAATTTCCCAGTTGTTATCCATTTTTATCACAATCCGTGGCGATATTTTTGAAGATGATCCCATAAGCAAAAGTTCGTATTTCTTAATATCCGTCGGATAATCTTCTTCAGTAAAGGTTTCATGCCCTAGGGATATCATGGAAAAAAGCGAAATAAACCAAGTTATTGCTAAAAATTTTGCTATATATTTACACATGGCAACTTACCTTCCGTTTGATTAAAATGGATTAGAATTTGCATTTTTATTTATTTTAAATTTCTTCCCTTTTTTGATATTTCTCCATAATTCGCTCTGCTGTCTTATTCAGATTCGGGAAGCCAAGGCTTCGATGGTCTTTGGCTTCCATTGCCTCAATATTATCACTTTTTGCTTATTATTTCATGATTGCTTTGATTCTTCTTTCTGCTTCTTTCTCAACCTCCTCCTTAATAGCAACCTCTTCTAACGTCTTATATTGGGGATCTCTCGGTTTGCGAGGAGGGACTGATTTCATAAATATGTCTTTCAAAAGAGAATTCATTAATATTATTCGATAATCAAACAGATAGGAAATAAATTGACGAGCTAACTCACTTATTTGTTCACACTTTTCCTTAAACGCCAAGAATCCTTCCTCTTGTTCAAGTCTATCCATTTTAATTTTGGTAAAATAAAGATCAAAATCAGAAATCAAAACTCTTAAATCTTCGTTTATAAAACCTATATATTTTCGGAAATGATCATATTCAATAACTACTATTTCATTTGCTTCAATAGTCAAAAGAAAATCAGCGCTTCCTTTTAATAAATCCACATTTTGTGATCGCATTTCCTGATCGATCTGGATTAGATCAAACTTAAATATTAAAGGATTTTGGAGATGTAGCTCTAATGTGTCAGGTAATGACGAGAAGAACACAAGTAAAGACGTAATCTTACTTGAAATTTCATTAATGCCTTTGTTAACCTCTTTAAACGCTTCTATTTCCAACCTCTTCTTAATCTCATATTTCTTTGTCGCTTGATTATCTCTTCTAGCTCTATCTAAATGGATAATTGCTATCAACAACGCAACCAACCATCCTAAAGCCGTAGTAAAAGTCAAAACTAGATTTTCTCCTGGTAAAACACCTAAATAGCATAATAAGGAGACTACTATGACATATAGAAATACTAATAAGATTGTCGTTATCATATTTTTATTTAAATGAATAAAATATTTCTAATATTCATCATGGTCATCAATCATAGGCCAATTGTCAGGAAGATTAAATACTTTTCCAGCGTTAATTCCTTCTTTTGTTTCTATTGATCCTGATTGTTTGTTAATTTTCCTTTGTGGAAGTGGCCAAATATTTTCACCTAACGAGTTTTTTGCCCAAGGATTGTGCCAAAGAATAGGCGTTTCTTTGACTACATTTCTTGGCAATAAATACCAAGATATCAAAACTGCACTATTTCGGGTATTTTGAGGTCCTTTTGGCCCTCGCCATATTCCATTTGGACTTCTCTCTGGCCTATGAACAAATGTGCCATCTGGTTTTCTAAACGCTACAATACCTTCTCGTCCGAATAAAGCATCTTTAATAGTAGCATCATCTTTAAAGATGCTCATTACATTAATTGCTATAATGTAAGGTAGATTTAATTCACCATATTTTGTTGCTTTTTCTTTTATTGCCTTGCGAATATACTCATGCTCTTCAAGCTTCCTAAATCCAAAAGTCTTATATCCTATCGGCCTTATCCCCTTCTTGCCGCGAGCTTTAGGAGATTTTGGAATTGCGACAAAAGTAATGTCCCATCCATCATGGGTTCTTCGCCATCTGGGAAGTGCCTTTAATCCTCCTATTTCTAATAAGGAAGCCACTTGGTCTGGATTAAGTTTAGAAATTTTGCCCCCAAGAAATCTTCTCCATTTTGCTCCTGGAACAGGAGTATTTGGAGTTCCTCTCATCTCAAGTCCAATAAAAAAATTAGGGGAGTCCATTTTGTCAATTGTGTCATAGACGACATTTTCTCTTTTTTCCGCAGCCATTTCATCTTGTGAACTTAAGGCTAATTTAGCTTCAAGAATAAAAATTTTTTTCTTATCTTTGGTGACTAAAAATTCTGGATGGGTTGATTCCTCTTTTAAATTAGAATGGATTTCTACTTGATATCTAAGATTTAACAATAATTCATGGAGATATAATTCAAAAAAGGCGCTGAAATATCCAATATCATCAGAATTTCGAACACGATTGATTAATTCCCTTTTCTTATCTGTGGGATAATGGCTCAGCCAATCCTCAAGTAAACATCTGATTCTCTCACAAACCTTGCGTCCAGAACGATTTAAATAATCAAATTCAGATTCAAGATATAACTTTGGACCAATGTATGCTCGCGATTTCTTATCAAAAAGCATAATAATTTTCCCTCCTTATTGTTTTACAAGGCTAGCGAGTTGACAGAATAGCCGTTGTGGGGCACAGCTCTCCAGGGAAGCCAGGGCTTTAGGGGATTTGGCTTCCAGTAGGTTCTAATCAGTTCTACGCCACAATTAGTAAGTCTATTAATTTTTTTTCATAAGAAATAAATTATCCTCTTTCTTAAAAAAGGGATACATTTCTACTAATTTTTTGTAGTAATCCTTTGCTTTTTCTATATTTTTTTTATGTTTATTACATATCTGAATTAAATCAATATATGCATCTGCATAATAATCATATCTTTTAATTATTTCCTCCAAATCAAATATAACTTCTGATAATTCTTCATCTATTTTTGGTGATGAAAATTCATATGATTGATAACGCTCCACTCTCTTTTTTCCAAAGGAAATGGTTCCGATCATATTTTTCAAAAATATATTTAAGGTAAAAAACCTCTTAAAAAGCTCATCACCCCATTCAATATCATTTTCAACATATTTAATAATTATTCCTTGTAAATAATAAAATTCAGAATAGTTAGGATTAATGTTAATTGCTTTTTCAAGGATAGATAGTGCTTCTTCATATTTCATTAGTTTTATATATATCCTTGATAATTTGAAATAAACCTCATCCTGTATTTCATTCATTTGTATTGAATATAAATAAGTTTGAATCGCTTCGCTTAATTCATTGTTTTTATAGTATAAATCCCCCAATTGATTGTAAAATCTAGAGTCGTCTTTAAAAAATTCCATTGTTTTACGAATATCAATTGCTTTTTGAATATGCCGTTTTGCCTCCTCAAATAATCCTTTACTCTCATAGATTTCTGATATTGACGAATAGTAGCTTTGGAGAGAAATATTTCTATATCCTTCTACCTGATATTTTTTTTTAGACGCAATTGAAACCGCTATTTCATAATGATATATTGCCTTATCGTAATTTTTGCTCCAAAAAAGTTGAAGCGCTAATTTAGCATGTATGTCGTCATTTTTAGGGTCAAGCTTACAGCACTCTTCCAATAATTCAATTTTACGATTTGTGTCCTTAGTTAAATTTGCCCTACTTAAAAGATTTTCTATTTTTCCCTTATTTTTTCCAGCGGAATCACTAAGTTCAATAGGGATATAAACCAAATCGAATTGATTTTTCATTGTGTCTATTAATATGGGTTCTTGCTCTCGTTTATAATTTGCTTTTGAAAATTTTAAAACTTTAGGCTTTAAATTATCAAACAGTTCTTTAATAGTTATTTTATTATCCAAATTCATATCACTTTTTTTATCCATGGAATCTATTAAGTAATAAGTAAATATTCCCATTTCTAATTTTGGTTCTTCAAAAGATATTTGGTCTGCTTTACTCGCCCCTAATAATGAAACTCCTTCTCTAGGCACTTCTCCAAAAATATCGCTAGCAAAATTATCTACTTTGACTTCCCCTTTGATATTAATATTCTCATTAATGATACCTTTTGCTTTAGCTGCGCCTCCACTAAAGCAACTGTCGAGTACTAATAGGATATTTTCGGCTTTAAGACTGTTAATCCAATAAGCAAATTCGTCATCTCTTATTGCAGATGAAATGTCATCACTTTGATAATCGAAAGGAATTAAGAATTCATCAAAACCATCATCCTCATCATCATTGTTATCAATATCACGATAACCATGCCCGCTAAAAAATATTATTATTTTGTCATTTTTTTGTGCATTTTTAAAAAGCCACCCTGATATATTCCTTCGTATATTTTCATATGTTGCATTTTTATTTAGTAATATTTTAATTTGCTCCTTTTTAAATCTGCATTTTTCTATAAGAGAATTATAAAAAGAGTATGCATCTTTATCGGCATAATTTAAGTCTCTTATATTAGTATCTTTATATTCTGAAACTCCGACTATAACAGCCCACCTATCGCTTAGCTCAGGAAGTTTAATTTTTTCTAGAGGTTTATTCAAAATTCCGCAACCTTGAATAAAGAATATAAATGTAAGAAAAATCAATTCTATTCTTTTTGTCATTTGATTCCCTTTCTATTTGTTTCTTCCCTTTACTTCACTTGAAATTTATAGCACGGGATAAATTTGATGTCAAACGAAGAAGGGTCAGACATTTCCCCGTGTAACGAATGTGTATCAGATTTGGCTTAAAATCGCCTAATCGTGGCTAAAGAAAAAACGCCGCCGACGGGCTTTGAACCCCGACCTCTTGACTGCCAGCCGAACGGTGGCATAGCTGCAGAAATGATATTGAGAATTCTTTTTTATTCTTGGGGAGATATATTTTTTTCTTTAGGTAATTTCAAAGGACCAATGTCCTCAATAACTATTTCAAATCCTTCTTCAGAAATCTTGTCGCCGGTTTTGAGATAAAATTTCTTTTTAAATTCTTTTTTTTCTCTATCAAAGGGTGCACAAATATAACTGCTGGAATATCGCCTTAGAATCACTAACTCTGGACTTGACTTAATTATCATGAAAGACCTTTTATTTCTTGCGTATGTTCGTCCCATATCTCCAACAAAAAAAATCAAAATAAACGAAAGGAAAAAAATTATTGTATAAGTCAATATTCCGAATTGCTCTATAAATGAATCTGAAATTTTATCAAATAAATCTTTAGGTTTTTTATCTGATTCCAGATAACTTTCCAATGTCCTTTTATAATATCCTCTAAACTTCCTTTTGGAAAACAAAGGGAAAATGAAATCAGAGCCTATGAAAATAAACCAAAAAATTAAAAATCCAATAATGACTTTAACTAACGACAGACCAGAAAACGCAAACATCAAAAAAAACAAAAATAATGGAAAAATACTTCGACTAAGAATTTTAAAGACAGGATTCTTTAATATCCGCACATAAATTGTGAGAACAATTCCAAAAAAAAGAAATAGAATCAAAGGAATTATTAATACAATTACTTTGAGCACTTCGTTAATACCAATCTCTATAAATGAAAGCGGTATTTGAAGTTGTCCACAAAAGCCTCTTTCAAAAAAATATGCAGTTAAATAACTAAAAGCTGGAATAAAAGCAGTTAAAATACCTACGTGGATATATTTTTGAATTGACCTTTTGCTATCTTCAGGCAATATCTGGTTCCCTTTAAACTTTTTCATTAAATTATATTTTATTATTCCAAAATTACAAGTAATATTGCCTGACCACCAAAACTTCCTGGTGTCCAAATAGTGTCCATATGGTGTCCAAAATCATACTAAATCGTACGAAACTATACGAAATAGAGAACAACGCTGAATTTACTGCAACTTACTTATTTTTGAAGAGATAAGGGGGAATTTAATGGTGGAGCTGATGGGATTCGAACCCCCGACCTAATTGATTACGAATCAGTTGCGTTATTCAACTTAATTGCTTTGAAATAAAGAAGCTATATCCTTTTTATCTTCCCTGTATGACCAAATTGTGTCTGCTTTTTGAACAATAAAATATATTTATTTTTTCTCTTTACCAATAATAATTTTATTAAAAGTTGGAAGTGCGTCCTCAGCATAGACAATACATTCTACTAATATTTGATAATGAACTATTATTTTAGCTTTTACATCTACTCCATCTTTAGTTGTTGCCTTTTTTTCAACTGGAACTCCTTCAAATAAACTTAAAGGAATTGCAATTCTATCACCCTCTAGTACACCTGATGAATTTGGAGGAAGGTCAGGGAATTTATGCTCTACAGTAAACCAGTCTATTTCCTTCTTTGGAAATTGTTCTATATATTTACCTCCAGTGTGGATGCGAAGAGATGGAGGATAACGGATAATTACTAATATGTTTTTTGCCGTCAGGCGTCCATGATTATAGAAAACTAATGGAAAAGGAATATATTCTGAATACTTGCCTTCGAATTTTAAATCTGTTTTTTTTAAAAACAATTTATTAAGTTCCCCTCCTGTTTCTTTATTAAAAAAGTGTGCGCTTACTGCAGGAGCTCTTTTAGCAATTTTATTAGCAGTACGAGCATAAAGAAGTGATAAAATAGCTATTATAATTCCAACAATTCCAATAATTATTCCCATAAAATTGACTCTCCTCTTTCTAATTCGAAGAAATTGTTGAATTTAAAATTTCATCATTATTATCTTCTAATGACTTCGTAAAATTAACTTCTCGACATTTTTTAAAAAACAGCTGCCAAAACATTTACAGCTTTCCTTTTATTTTCAGGTGTCGGATGGGCATATCGCATTGTCATTTTTATATCGGCATGGCCTAAGATTTCGCTTGCTGTAACAAGATCAACTCTTGCCTTTTGACTGCCAGTCAAGCAATCTTCTAATAATAATTTTATCTATTTTAATAAATTCTGCAAGCCCACTACTCAACACTCTCAGACTGGCGAAACATCAGGAGACGGGTGCAGAGCGCCGGACTTCATCCAACGCATATTTAGCTTCCGCGTGTGGTAGCCTTAAGGATCGCTTTGTTGTTCTTGCGGTTGAGCAATAAATCTGGCCCGTTCGAGCAACTCATCGAAAGTAACAATTTCAGGTTTAGTGATTCTTCTTCGGAACGATTCAAATGTCCTTCGCCGATTTAAATCAGTCAGGGTGTTGGTGTTTCCAATAACCAAAATTCCTTTAGGCTCATGAGTAAAAATGCTTTGTTGTTCAAGGATTTCCCGGTTCTGGGAAAGACTTGATTGTTCTTGCCACTGGAAACACTGTTGTTGTACCTGTACAACACCTCCAACCAAATCAGGATCGAGCTTATGTGCCCCGTTCCGATATTGTTCATCAAGAACAAGGCTAGTATCAGGGCGTTTTATTTCCACTATGACAGTGAAGCTAGTTTCTGCAGCAGTTGCCATCATAAAATCCCCTCTTTGCCCTCCTCGACCTGTGATATCCTGACCGCCTAGATTTGGCTCACCTTGGAGATCTTGTAAAAACTGGTATGATAGTCCGTATCCAAAAATCCAAGTGTTCTCTTTAAAAAATTGGTGCCATTGTGGCTCGTCCCAGTCTTCCGAGGTGAAATGGGTCTCGAAGTCTGCAATGCCTTCTTGTCGTAGTCGGTTTATTCTCTGCAGAGCAAGTGCTTCAGGCAAATCAGCGCCAATTTCTTGGACAACGCTCCACAAATCCTCCTCGTGTGTTTGCAGTACTTCCCGTATAACATCCCGAGTCCTTCCTCCCAACACAAGATTCTCATCTAAATTTATTACAGCGTACTGGTGTTCTCCAGAATAGACTTCCGGCTGTTCTGAAATTCGAAAAACATCATTGATAATTTCATAAAGAGCTCGGGTTTGTGAAGATCTTAATCGCATTTGGATTTCTTCACCAGATCGGACACGCGCAAGATTAAAGTTCTCTGTATCTTCCCAAGGTTCGTTTCTTGAATGGCGCCTTTGGTGACAAATTCTCAATTTAACCTCATTTTGCTCTTCACCTGGCCGCCGAACAATTTGAATGCGGGCAATCTTTCTAGTAAGACGATTAGAGTCATCCACATCTAAACCAAGAACCTGATCCGAAATATTTGATGAGGTTCTAGATGTGGAAGAAACTCGATATCTTCTTGGATCTCTCATATCTGCTCCTTATGTTTGGCTGCTCAGCCTATATATTACACTGCTGAAATCAGTAATATTTATATCATTTGCTGAAGTTTGAAACTAAAGCAAAAATGAATTTTCTAAGTATATGAAACCTTTTGCCAATTCTATTCTAACAAATCACACAAAATCTAATCTGATGTTATCAAAACAAACTACAAAAATCTATGATTTTTTGTGATTATATCACGAAACTTGAGCACTTATTGTGGGGGATTAAATCCACGACCTCTTGGCTGGCAGTCAAGCGCACTCCTCTCTGAAAACCACCCAAAAACAGGCTATTTTTCAGGGCAGCAAAGCTTCTCTTGAGAAAAAAACGCTCCAGACGCCTGCAGAAATGTTTTCCGTGCTTGAGGTAGGCTATCCTACAAGGGACTATTGGTCGAGACGTTGTTTCAAGGCCCAAATAGGCTGTGAGGGGTGATATGGTCTTTATTCTTTCTTTTGAGGTCTTTTTAAGCTTTCTTTTTCTGGTCGTCTCTTAAATTAAATCTCGATAAATTTTATTTTATTATTTTCAAAATGATCCTCAAATTTCGACATTATTTCTGAAAGATAATACTCCGCCCTTATTAGAGATTTTGACAATCTGTCGAAGTGCGATAAAAGGCTCTTGGGACTACTCCTATGTAACCTGATAAACGATCGAGTTTGTTTGTTATCATGGTGGACTTTTATTACAAGAAATCCGTCTTGATCTATAAATGTTCGATATGATGTTTTATTTATCCCATAGCTCAATTCAACGCAATCATCTCTAAATTTCATTTTCTCTCTCTTTTACTCATGACTCTTCCTCGCATAAAATACATTTTGCTTTGCTCATGTGTTACCTCCCTTTTTCGCTTTATTATAGCACAGATTGTGATTTCATACTGGCATGTGATAAACATAAATAACTTTCGCTCTGAGTGCTGAGAAATGCCTCCTTCAAGTCTCCAATAAGGCCATTCTGGCCAGAAATCCCATTATCCCCCACTATGGTCACACTATCGAAATGCGAGGTTAGGGAACTAAATGGTTTAGCGTGCCAACCATAGCCAATTCCAAGCTATTTTTTCACTCTAGCACAATGCACAGAGGGAAGTGTCTTAGTAACTCTTTTGACCCATTTTGGTTTTTACTCGGGTGGCATAAGAGACCTACGCCAGTCTTTTGAGATAGTAGTTATAGGAACATAATAGGAACCCAATGGCTGGCTGGCCTCATGCTTCATTCTCTCAGGTGGAATGGGATGGTTGCAGCATGCTCAGAGATGCCTAGGTGTACCGTGATGAGCATACTCATTTGTGATTAAGTGGATTGACCAACACAAGAATTGACAAGGGGTGTCGAGTCAAGTTCAGCTTAACGAATGAAAAATCTATTTCTCCCCCTCCTTCGGCTTTAGCTCCATGCCGAGTTGTTGATTACCGCTGACTTCGAGAAAAAAGGGAATAATCCGTAACGTCCAGCTTCTGCTCGTTATTCCTTTTTTGGTGGCGGAGAAGACGACCGGTCTGATATGCGAGTGTCTATTGCGATGAGCCATGAGCCGTCCTCTTGTTTTCGCAGTATCTGTAAGAACTTCCCAGTGACTTGCATGGGCTCGGGTAAGCCTTCCGCTTCCATTGTAATAGAAACCGTTCCTAGGACAAAGGCAAGGTTATCTCGTCCATCAATTTTCACGATTGTTTGGTTGAATGCCGTGACGGTCGCAGATGCTTTACTGAGAGTTTTTCTTTTCTCCTTAAGTGCTTCTCGCCCCTGAATCATTGGCCCCTGTGCAACCATTATTGTATCCTCGGTATAGAATTCTGTGGTTGCCTCCAAACCGCCTTCCAGCGCAGCTTGCACATAAGCATCATTTGTTGTTTTAATTGCCGCCACATCCTCATCTGATAAACCTACAATCCTAGCCTCTTCAGCCACCTCTTCACCCTGCTGGCAGCTAAAAGTAAAACAAAGCAGAATGACCAAAGGAATAATCATGAGTAATTTTTTCATTCTTAACCTCCTTTTTTCTTATGAGAATGCCTATTTACTTGTAACAATTAAACCTGACTTGACAATACATGTCAACTTGAATGTTGGTCATTCCAAATAATTTCATTAAATTTTTTAATACTATTATAGCTTCCTTACTTCCATCCATCTCTGAATCCCTCCCCATCTTGTCGCATATCCTGAACCTTTTATCCTTTCTATCCTAATCCTTACCAATCCTCTCTTCTCCAACATCCTCACCGATTCCCAAACTCTGCGGTGCTCATTCTTGCTGAATCTCAAGTCTTTCACTCCCATCCTTTCATTCAACTCTTCCTTGTGATAGGTCATAAAAGTCAATATGTCTAATCCAACCCAGCGTTGTTCTTTATCCTTATTACTTATCCAGCGACTATCAACTTTATCCAAGACTGAAAGGATTCTCTTTTGTATCTTTCCTATTCCTTTGCCCATTTTCTCAACCTCTCTTCTTTTTCTTTCCTTCAGTATTTTCTTAAAAATTCTCTGGCAGACAGGATGTCTGCTTCAAATATATATCCAAACGAAGTGAAGGATATATGTTTGAAAATATAGTTGTTTTCTTCACAGCTAGCATTTCTGCTCTTATTACCCTTGTTTTAGTATAAGTAAACTATAGTTTACTCCCTGAAGTAAGCTATAGCTTACTCCCTGCCTGAAATCTCATAAAACTCTTAATGAAATCGTCCACCTTTCGCTTAAACATCTTCCCCTGAGCTTCAGTTACCTTTTGACCCTTGTGAGCATGAAGAACAATTATGGCAGTTCTATTCAATCCTCTAGGTATTATCGTCACCCAGCCGACTTCTTTCAGTCCTGCAACTAATTTGTTGAAATATCCTCTACTGATGCCAGCTTGTTCCTTAGACATACGCTCTTGAGATTTGAATGTTAGAGGATAATAGTTCAGCCTTTTCTCACCACCATTGCCGTGCAGAATTCCATAAATAGCTTTAAGTTGGAGTTTTATCGTTGGATCAAAAGCAAGTGTTTGAGGTGTTTGGACGAATCTAGGATAAAGAGTAAATATTGGAGTGGCTTTTGTTAAAGCTTCCTCAATAAATTCTTCTCCATCCAGAGCTTCACTTTTACTTAATCTTTTGTCCATTCCTGGATATGATCTTTCCATTTTTCAATGTCCCTATCCTTTATTTAGCTGAAAGATTCTTTCTCTTCAGCTTCTTTATTTCTAATCCTTAATTCTCGTTAAAAATAGCTAAAAGCCTTTATATACCCACCAGCCCCATTGCGATCGGGCGATCCAAGCGGTCTGGAGCGTTCTGCCCTGTTAAGTCTAGCCATCTTCGTTCTACTCCTTTATATTTTCTCCATATAATAAAAAAGGGAACAGAGGATTTCTCCTCATGCTCCCTGAAGTCCCAACTGTCTCAGTTTTGGTCTAAGGTCGTGGCGATTGAAGATTTCTAACAGTTTGTGTATCTTACTAAAACCGATAGGACAGGCTTACATTTATATTTGATTATCGGAATTGTAGAGAGTATTATTTAAAAGATGACGTTACACAAGAAAACGCTCGAGAAATTTTATCGCTTTATGGGTATCTCAATCATCCTGATGCTCATTATCTCTTTGGATGCCTATGGCCAGCAGGATGTTTCCGAATTCCAAGAGCGTTTGGCAAAAATTTCCCAACAGATAGAGCGGTTAAGATTGAAAATAGAAGAGGGGAAAGAAATGGAATCAACCACTCTGTCCCGGCTGGAAAGGATTGGATTTAATAAGGGATTGATCAAAAAAGAAATCTCCCTTTATGCTATCCAATTGGAAAAAGCAAACCGTGAGCTTTCCTCACTAAACAA
>SDBS01005559.1_pt1 | contig 12264 bp, 13 predicted proteins | sample 2277091 | NCBI WGS metagenome assembly SDBS01 (sample SAMN10404972, study PRJNA504765) | marine sediment metagenome | isolation source: marine sediment core GS10_PC15, 163 cmbsf | place: Arctic Ocean: Southern Knipovich Ridge | collected 2010 | reverse complement strand
CAAATAGTGTATCTGACATGTGGAACATCACATGTGAGGGCATCCTGGGCACTACAACCGTGGTATCCAAAACCACACCCAGGATGCCCGACCCTTTCTCCTACCCATTCCCCAAATCCCTATCCATGCTTTGGCTCTTTGCCTGCTGGTTGGCTACCAACAGAATATCAAATTCCGAGCCGCCCCTTAACTAAAGCAACTGCTGTATCCAAATTTACCTCTTACTAAAACAGCAAAATTATCATTCTGATGGGATGCTGGGTATTACAAATTTACCTATATACTTATTATAATTTAAAGTAAAGCCCATCAAAGAGAAGCGTCTTGTTTCTGTACTACCATCATATCCGGTAAATCTTATAACAAGCGTGTTACACTCCTTCATATCCTGCAAGAAGGCAGAAACGCTGGAAGAAGTCTTTAGACTACCACCTGTTCCTTTATTATTACTCCACCACATGTTGTCATGGGTTTTCCTTTTGTCAAATCGCCACTGTACGTCTATCAAGCCGTAATCAGAAGTACCTCTTCCAATATAAGTACCTAAATCAACGCTGATCCAAAGATTACCATTACCGTTATTGAATCCAACAAGAAGGAGCCCAGGATCCCCATCAATTGTTCCTGTAGAGATTATGTATGAGACAGAATCATCAAGGGGATCAACGATAGCATCATACGCCCACTTTGCGTCTGCTACCCTGATCATGGTTATTAGTAACAATAGTATTGTAACTATTAATTGTTTCATTCTTCTGTTCCTTTTGTTTATTAAAAATTGATTGACTCGATCACTCTTATTTTGTAAATTGTATATGGTCTCTGAAACCTCCGGGGCGCCTCGCCATCCTTTTAAAACCCATCTCAGAGACCATAAGTGGAAAAGAGTGGATTTTTGTTTTACACAAAGGCGCCCCGGATTCCCTTATTATCATTTCTTATTTCGCTTCTTAAGTTTAACTTCCTTAATCACTGACTCCCCCTTTTTTCGTTTGGGATTATATGAAAATATCTTTTTAGTCATCCTGTCCAAAGCCTTCATTACATCTTTCATGCTATTAATTCCTGATAAGTAATATGAGATCCGATGCAAACCGCTGTAAGGCTCTCTAACCGCTCAAGCGTATGTCGTTTTACATTACCGTCGTTAAGCCTAAACGCAAATTCATTAGCATAACGTGCCAAATGCTTATCGCTTACATGGTGATAAACGCCGTACACACCTCTTTTCATTACCGCCCAAACACTCTCTACGCTATTTGTTGTTACGCCATCACGTGAAAATTCACCTTTGCTATGATTAACCGAAGCATGACCGTAATCCTTTTTCAACTTATCATAACTTGAACTTTCGTCAGTATGAAGCATTGATCCCTCTTCTACGTTCTCTTCAACAACATTCTTTACTGTTATCATATCAACATTAGAAATCGGTATAGCTTTGACACGCCCGTTGCGTTCACGCATTCCGATAACCGGCGTTTTACCAACTGTACCGCGTCCTGCATTCAATTTCTTGCTTTCATGCTTATTCTTATTCTTGCCGCCGATGTACGTTTCGTCAATCTCTACTATCCCGCTTAACCGCTCAAAGTCATTTCCACAAGCCTCTCTAATGCGTTGTAACACAAACCATGCGGTTTTCTGTGTCACTCCAATTTCTTTGGCAAGCTGCAAGCTTGAAATACCTTTACGGGCTGTTACTACAAGATACATTGAATATAACCATTTGTGCAAGGGTACGTGTGACCTTTCAAATATTGTTCCGGTTCTCACTGTAAAATCTTTCTTACACTTGTTACAACGATAGTAATCGCCTTTGCGATTCGTTATGTTCTTTGTTTCTTTACAATGCGGGCACTTGACCCCTTTCGCCCATCTTTGCTTTTCAAAATAGCTCCTGGCTGATTCAGCATCCGGAAACATATTGAAAAATTGAAACGTGCTTATTGTTACCTTATCCATCTTATCTCCCTGTGTTAATTTATATAAATATAACACATTTCATCAAGGGAGTCAAGTATATAGCGTTTTTATTTTAACTTTTTGTAAAATAATCGGCTAAATCTTGATTTATCCTCTTTTCAACACTACATTAATCTAACAACATCAAACAGAATGGAGTTAAAAAATGCTTCCTTATCTGATTGCTTATAAGTTGCATGATAAACCACCCCAGAATTACGATAATATACTAAACATTATCAGAACCTTTCCAAACACTGAACTTTCTGAATCAGCATACGCAATCACCACCGATCTGATTGTTGCAGACATATTTGAAAAGTTTGTTGACCTGATAGATGATGATGACCAATTAGTTATCATTCACCTCTCTGATCTTTGGGGTGGTCAAGTTGAAGACAAGACTCACTTTTGGTTAGAACACCACCTAAAGACGTCTTTGGGCGGGGAAACTTCTCTTTCAATTGAGCTATAACTCTCTGAAGTTCCTCTTCCTCTTCTACAGAACCGCCAGGTTTAATTAGATAACCTCGTGCAGCAACACATTGAAATATCTCCATCTCCTTTATCCTCCTTTATTTATGTTGAGGGAGTTAAATATATAATTCACATTTCAAAACCACTCACCATAAAATTTAATACCTAATATCGTTAAATGCAAGTGTATTTACGCCGCTAATTCAAAATCTTCAAGTTCCGACCACAGTTCTCCATACGAAAAACCTGCCTTCAAAGGTACATTAAAATCTGGTAACGGCTTGGTAGTCATCACATCATTCATCACATATATAGTATCTTCAAGCTCGTCCTTCGGCACATTCATCGGTATTATTGAATCGTAAACCGCTAAGCTTGGTCTCGCTTTTAACCCCTCTTTTATAAATCGTTGCTCTATCTCAATTAATTGCATCAAACAAACCCGCACACTAAAACCCTGTATAATTGAATTAACCGCCTGCCGATGTGCTTCCCCCACGCGACCTTTCTGACCAGCATAAGGTATTCGACGCATCCAACCAAAAGCATCAACCACAACCTTGTCACGATCTATTAATTTGTGTATCAGCTTAATCCACGCATCTGCACCAACGAATCGTTCAAAATACGCCTCAACAAACGCCTCAACAATCTCAATATCAATATGTAATAACTTGGCAGCAGCCTCAGCCGATCCACCATAGAATACTAAAAACGTAACTGATTTGGCTGCCCAGCGAAGTTCCTCCAATCGTTTATCACCTGATTTATACTTGATCACTGATTCATCATAATCTAATTCATATAAAGAACACGCCGTCGCTAAATGAACATCTGCCATCGTACAAGCCTTAACCAACTCCTTATCACCAGCATAATAAGCAAACGACCGTACCTCCATTTGCGATTGGTCAGCCTCTATTATATAACATCCTTTTGGTGCACGATAAATGCTTTTTACACGCTTACCCCAAGCAACCTGATACTTTGTCTTCCTCACATCTTCACCACCATGAGTAATATTTAATAGATTTGGCGCCCTTGACGCAGGCCTCCCAGTAACAGTCCCATGTAATAAAAAACTGGTATGTATCCAACTATCAATAGCTTTTCGCATAATTGGATCAACATAAGTACTCTTCATCTTATCAACAGCCCGCTTATTCAACACAAGTTGTGCTAACTTTGATTCTTTACCCAACAAATCTAAATGGTTTTTATCAGTTTTATACTTCTTCCTGCCTTTATTATCTAACACATTATTACCATTATAGTCCTTCTCCTCCAGTAATGATATATCAACACCTTCGTCATACAACGCTGTTAATACTTCGTCGGCACTATCAACTTTCACTGTACGTCCAAACTTCTCTCGCATTTTAAGTTCAAGCCTTCGGCATTCTTTATCCAAATCCCCACTTAATTTCTTGACTGCTCCCATATCAACCGGGGCACCCAACTGCTCCATCCGCTGTACTGTATCCTGTAAAGGCATTACATAATTAAAAAAAGTCTTTCGTAATTTAGGATACCGCTTCAAACGCCTATTGTGAATTCCACACAATCTACGCTCCATATCAGCATCGGTATTACAGTAATGTGCTATTACACTCAAAGGTGTTGCAGCCATATCCTTATAATCAACCGCGCTCTTCCAACCATGTTTCTCCGGTATAAATATTCGTACCTGCTCATCCAATGCATGCGACATCTGATTCTCGTCTAAGGCGTGGGATGCTAACATTGTATCAAACTTCACCCCTTTTACTTTTATACCCAAATCATTGTATAGCACCTTGTTATCATATTTCTTGTTCTGCCCCCCTTTAGCCACCTTAAAATCGTTGTTCTCTAATAAAACCTTCAACTGGTCAATTACAAAATCGTGATCGTCATCCCAGAACAGCTCAAGAGAATACGAAAAGTTCGGTCGTGTCCTGATCGGTATATAAGCTGCCTTACCATCTGCCCACGAAAAACCTATCCCTAACACCTTATCACGATGAACATCAACATTTTTATTATCATTCAACTGCGATTCAATGTCATAACTCATCAGCTTAATGTTTTTTCGCTGTATAAACGCCATAAAAGCCTTTACAGCCTTCAGGGTATCCAAACACCAATATCGCTCTTTAATCGGCTTGTAGCCCCTTGTAGCTATATTCAACGCCCGATCAACGTCGGTGTAGAGTAAATATTTGTTTTGAGGGTTCCGGGACGGTATTAACGCCGCCGGATGATAGGTTGGTATTACTACACACTCATGCTCTTCAATAGTAACGCGCCGCGGGATACCGCGTTTATCCTTTATCACGCCCGTTTCGTTCAACAATACTTTTACCGCTGTTGCACCCATCGCCACAATAACCGCCGGCTTATGTTTTGCTATGGCTGGAAAAAGATAACGACCAGGACATAATTTAACCGCAGCTCTACCTTCCTTGCTCGATATTTTATTATCCGGTGGTCGACATAACAATACATTATATATATGGCATTTCTTTCGGGTCAACCCAAAAAAGCGTAGCATCGGATTAAAAATATTCTTACCGGCTACACCCACAAATGGTCTACCTTCCTTGTCCTCTTCCTTACCGGGTGCTTCACCGACAAACATGATAGGTATTTCCGGGCGACGCTTCGGTCCCGTTCCGTGTACCCGCTGGGTTGCAGTCTCAGAAAGTGGACAAGTTTCACAGCAATCAACCATTAAACCTAACCTTACGAATTGGTTTTCGGGGCTCATCCAATTTAATACACTTTGTGGCAAATATCCTATTCATTTTTGTAGCAAATATCCGCTTCTTAATACTCTTTTTATCTTTTGGTATTACCTTATCAGTTGGTAACTCCACCGCTGGTTCAACCAAATGCTCGGTTAATCGTTTCTTTATCCGATCCTTGATATTCTTAATCGGTGCTCGATTACAATTCCCAAAATCAAACCGCCGACATAAATCACGAAGGGCTGATTCGGACATCGAATTAATGCACGCCATTAAAATAAAAAGCTGTTTCCTTTTTAGTTGCATCATCCTGTCAGTGTGAAAGGAGTTAGTAACAACTTGATTCCTAAGTCATCTGATTGAGTGAACATTGGCTTATTACTCCCAACCATCTGTAATGTAAATTCACCATCAAACAACGTCGGTATAATACCCAATACACCCAATTGCATCGCAAATTCAAACCCAACCAGTTCTTTTGAATCTTTATCTTCAACGTACTTAACAAGTGTTTTCATCTTGTCATTGTTTGAACCGATTGCTTCAATTACCATTTTTTTCTTGAATTTGATGTTGCATACCAAATCGTCAGCTCCAAAAAATCCTCGAAGTTGCCTGATTGATTCAGATAAATCTTCGGCATTTATCAACGCTTTGTATTCACCGGTCTCAGCAATCTCATCAAAATACTTGGTAAGCGCCTCACTTGGAAACTTATCCGCCGACCTTGTAAAGCTGGATACAACCACATTAGCATCTTCATCCCGCGCCCAAAGTATCCCTTCATTAAAATACAGGTAAACATCGCCCTCAATACTATCCAACAACCCAAAGAAATCGTTGGGAATTAAGCCCTCAAAACCCCAATGGTGTTTATCAAGATTGATATGCATACCCTTAAAAGCATCGGTTGACATAAATTTACCTTCACCAGCGGTGTAAATACCTGATAAATGTGGTTTCTTTATGTCAGTGCAACCTATCATAATCCGGGCAAGGTTGCGAAAATCCTTAACACCCTTGATGGCTGTATAAGAATCCAAATCATCTGAATATTCTGTCGGATCGTCCTTCCCAGTAATTTCCGTAAAATCGTCTCCATCCCAATAACCAATCTTTATGGTTGCTTTGGTTTTGACAATCATTTTATCAGCCTTATCATCGAAAATTATTGTAAGTTCCTTTGATTTGGCTGTTGATGCAAACTTGGAAATCCGTATAAGGTCAACGGCAAAGTCTGATACATCTCCAGTTATTTCACAATCCACACCATTAAACAACAATGAAATGATCTCATTCGTTGCATAAATATCTACACTGTTCTCACCAACAGCAAAGAACACTGCCTTACGTAACGTTGGATCCTTATCCTTCGGTTTCGTTGACCGAGTGATACGACTCAATATCTCTGCCAACTGCTCACGCTTAAACGTGATAAAGTTTTCTGGCTTGCTTGCCATGTTAATTCCCTTTAAGTTTAGGGGATGGTCATTTAATACAACCATCCCCAATTAAATTAATCCTTAACGTCAAAATTTTCTATGGCAGCTATAACCAAACCTTTTGGTATCAAGTGGTGTATTCCTTCACCTTCAACATCAAAAGTAATCTGACGTTCATATTCTAAAGGATCACCACTGAGAATAAAACAAGTAGGATGGTCACATTTTGTATGACCAAACTGTGTAAAACCCATTTCACTGTGCTCCGTAGACAATGTACACAAAATTAAACGTTTGTATTTTCGGATATTGTGAACTAACACAAAATTATCCGAAAATCGTAAACCTGGGAACTTGTCATTCCCCGATGATAACTCCGCTGCCTTTAACAGACCATCTTTTACACTTAGGTATTTGTCCTTAAAATTGTAAAGCATGGTACTACCTCCTTTGTTTTATTTTACAGGTTCTTCTCTTGGAACCTATTTTTTATTTCGTTTTTGTTATTATTCCATCTTCATATAATTGCTTATGATCAAAGCTTCCTGACTTCAAGATTACTTTCATATCGGCGTACAACAACCTGAATTTGGCTTTCACTTTAACCTTATCACTCCGTACAACAACCAACGTCCGGTCGGATTTGCCTAATTCTATTACAATCCGTTTGTCATCCCACTCTTTTACCACCTTAACCTTACCGACCTTCTTAACCAATTTTACAAATTTGATGACCTTGTTTCTCCGCGAATCTTCTTTAGATTCCATCGGGGATTTATCCTCTTGCCCTTGCTTCAAATTTGATGTAGTTTTGATACCATGTAACTGACTAATACCTGCATCGCAAACCACATCATGCACCGCATCGTACATAGCAAACAATAACCCACTCCGATTAACCGACGTACTGTACGCCGATTGAAACCCATGAATTGCCCTTATTAACCTTGCCGTCATGCGCCGATCATCAACTGATTTCTGTTCCGGTATAAATTCCCGATATAAGTAAGCCAACAAATCCCCGGTAAACGTATCGTTGTAAAGCTCGCGTATGTTAATATCCGCTTGCTTGATATTACCAGTCACAATAAACTTGATAAGCCTCTTAATACTGTCCGCGGTCGCACGTCCTGACACCGTACGTACCGACGTTGCTGTTAAAGTATTGCCACCATAAGCTACCATCTGTTCAATTATCGCTAACCCCTGACGAACCGACCCATCAGCTAATTCAACTATACCAACAATTGCCTCTTCATCATACTCCGACCATTCAACGTCTTCACGCTCAATTAACCCATCAAGCACACCCTGTATATAAGCTTCCATTGCAGAATCTGAAAGTGGTCTGAACTTTAACGCCGTACAACGACTACGTATTGTTGCTGATACTTTATGACCTTCCGTCGTACATAATACCCATATTACATTTGAATTTGGTTCTTCGGTGCTCTTCAGAAGCGCGGCTTGCCCAACCTTCGATGTTAAATGAAATTCATCAAGAATGTAAACCCTGAACCGATCACCCGATCCGTACTCGGTCTGGCTGATAATCTCACGTATATCATCTGCCCCGCCCCGCGTACCACAATCAATCTCCTGTACCAACATCTCTTCCCGACCACTTAATACACCTCGACATGACGCGCATTTGCCACAAGGGTTTGGGTTGGCTGATTTGGATTTTCGACAATTCAATCGGGCGGCTATTAACCGGGCACAAGTCGTTTTACCTAACCCCCTGTCCCCCTCCATTAACAACGTCTGAGGCACTCGTTGCTTCGTCAACATATTCACAAGCGATTGCGTTACCGCTGATTGACCTATCACCTCTGTCCATATACGCGGTCGTAACCGACGCATAAGGTTTTTATACCCCCTGAAATCATCTTTATTGCCCATTTCAACTCCACTTAGTTTTCATTGACTTCCATTTCACTGACCGTTGGTTGCAATAATATCTGCAATTCCGCCTCAACATCCTCTTTTGAATAGCCAGTAACGTCAGCAATATCATCAACTGTTACTTGTGATTCTTTGACAATGTGAAAAATTAAATTTGGTATTGTATTCTCGGTAGGCTGTGATTCGGTTTGAACTTCTTGTGTTGAATTAACAGGCAACTCTTCACCAGTAACCATAAGACCACCCGGCAAAACAACCTCGTGCCCGCCAGACGTTATTGACCGTACAACAATATCATCACCATCTGGTCGCTGACGAAGTACTTCAATTTTCATACGTCCAGGTGTAAAATAAATGCCACCTATTTGGGCATCTCGGATAGGGATCTTTTTCACATTTTCTCCATTTTGAAATCCATCTGCCTAAAATATATGCTAATTATGCGTCAAAAGCAAGTAATAACCCGTGATTATTAAACAATGTCTTCAAACGTTAATGGTACACCAGCTTCTAATCGCTCGGCTTTCGTTGATATGTCAGTATTGGCTAATCGCTTTCGGGCTATCCCACAATATTCTTCGGATATTTCCATACCAATATAACGACGACCTAACTGCTTGGCGGCTACGCAGGTTGTGCCGGAGCCACAGAAGGGATCAAGGATGAGGTTATTAGAATTAGATGATGCTTTAATTAAGGGTAAAATAATATTCAATGGTTTTTGAGTCGGGTGATTTACCTTACCAGGCTGTCCGTAACGATAAGAATCAGCTTCAAACACATTTCGCATAATAGCCTTTTTTTGATTCCATATTCTACCTTTACGATAACCATAAACACAAAGTTCAAATCCCGAACTCCATCCAGTATTGGGGGGAGCTGGCGGAGTACACTTTTTTAACCAAATTAATGGACGTGTACTAAAACCATGTTTATCTTCAAGTAAAGAAACAATGTGTCCCATAGAACGATGCGAACACCAAATATAAATTGATGCGATTGATGTCATTTTACTGATTGAAATATCAATCGCAGGCACCACAACATTATGAATCATATTATTCCAATCACTATCTCCATCAAAATAATCCAATCTTTTTGAACCTTTGCCAGCCTGCCTTTTGTGTGTTACTCCTAATAATGAAATTGCATACGGCGGATCAGTAACAACCAGATCAACGCAATTATCAGGAAGTTCTTTCATTAGTTCAAGGCAATCACCGCAAACCACCTTATTCATCCACCTATCTAACATATTTATTTTAATTGCTTTCATACAACAAACTCAGGAAAAACCCATTCTTTTGCAATCCAACGACTCTTACCAACCATAGTCATCGGCTGAAAGAATTTTGGGTATCGCTTAAAATGTCCTTTTTTAATAGCGTACTTCCATATTTTCTTGACTTCGTTCACAAAAATATCATAAACTTCCGTGTCATCCTTTATCGCATATTCATAATCGTCTATCCGGATGTGCAAATCATCGATCATTAACAACAACATTTCATACACCGGGTCACACAAACTAAAGTACCTGTCAACGTCTCGCTCTAATTCTGCCTGCCGTAAAGCCTTTAATATACTCGGTGGTCGCTTGGTTATATTATATAAATCGTCAATGTGCTTGAACATGTTCTTAACATAACCAGCATGCCCTTCATCTCGCCTACCTAATAATCGTTTTATACTCTCCGTTGTCTGTGATACCTCACCAATCCCCCGTATGAAATCCCAAGCACCTTTACGGTCAACCTTCAACACCTGTTCAACTATACGCAATATGTTGCCAGTTGCCCCACACGAAAAACAATTAAAAATACCCCCACTATCTGACCTGATACTTAAATTTGGCACTTTCCCGTCGTCGTGGAATACACAATAAGCCAGTATATAATCACCCTTATCCTTATCCATCCGTACACCCAACTGATCTAAGATTGTCCGAATGTCAACAAGGTTCAAATCTACCCTGGTTTGTTTTGTAGCCTTCAAAGTAAGTTCTCAAACGTTAATGCTGATCCAGCCATAATCCTATTATCTTTTGTAGTAATTCCAGTCTCTACCAACCGATTCGCCACTATATCAACATACTTCGGCTCTATCTCCGCACCTATAAATCGACGACCAAGTTCTTTGGCGGCTACAAGGGTCGTTCCACTACCACAAAAGAAATCAAAAACAATATCATTCTTGTTTGAACTTGCCTGTATAATCCTATTGAACAAACCAATTGGTTTTTGTGTTGGATGCCCACTTCTTTCTTTCTCTGACTTGGGTGTAAGCCATACATCATCGCAAACATCAACCTTATTAAACAGAACTCCCCATTTCTTCTTATCCACTGTTTTTATATCAATATGATATTTTTCATCCAATTCAAGGAGGTCATTCAATTTTATCATCTCCTGCAGGGAAGGTTTTTTCTTCCCACTTTCAAAAAAACCCACTCCAGAATAATACCCTGATTTTCCTGATTTACGATTTATCAATTTATATAATCCCATAGCTTCCATAAGATTATCAACTGTTTTATACCCAGCCTTCAGTCTCATTTCTCTTACATGATTTCCAAACTCTTCTAATCCAAACAGCGGAACATTGTCTTTTATAAAATACAGGATATGCTCATGTGATTGAGCAAAACCATTATCCCCCTTCCAACCATCCTGTCTATACCATATAATCCAGTTCTTTAATCTCATAAAGTTTTCTTCTTTGAAGATAACTTTAATTTCTGCTACACATTGCCAACCAAGTGTTAAATAAAAAGCTCCACCAACTTTAAGAACTCGCACAGCTTCTGAAATCCACTCCTTACACCAGTTAATATATTCACGAGGAGGAAGATCATCATTTAGAAACGCCTTGCCAATCCCATACGGCGGATCAGTAATTATCAAATCAACGCATCCATCTGGCAGCTCCGCCATCACACCCAGGCAATCCCCCCTTAAAAGCAAACCGTCATCACCGCAATAATGCTGAATATCAGCAGGAAACAATGACGCAATATCACTAATGGTACTGCTTATCTTAGTAGCCCTCACATCATCCCCAAAAATCCAGTTGATTCCTGTTCAGCAATAAGTTCATTAAACTGATACTGCCACACCAGCTCATGATCTTCCCCCTTTGCCCTAAGCGCCATTATTATTGCTAAAAATTCAAATCCCTTTGATTTCCCTTTTATAATCATTCCCCTCTTCTGTTCACCTTTAATATACATGTCACAATCAACCACACCAAGTTTATAAAACACTTTAAAGATTTTATTTAAATAATGTATTGAAAATCTCTGCCCATTCACAACTATGTTTCGTCCAAATTCATCTGGAAACAATTTCACCATCAATTTCAACTTGGAAAACATTTCAAGTACTAAGGTGTTATAATGTTTATCAACTTCTTTTATGTCCCAAACAATTTCACGCCACTTCGGATATTCTGTTTCGCTCTCCAACTTTTCACCCAATACTGGATTATAAAAGAACGGCTCTTGCCCAGTAACATAACCCACAAAAAATAAAATATGACCATTGGTCGCCACAATGCCATCTTCTGTTACCGACACACAATTTAATGCCGGACGCATTTCATCGTTGGAAACCACCTGCTTTAATACATGAGTTATATGATTAAAGGTTGCTTCTCTATCAGACGATAATTGTCGATTGGGTTTTAAATCCTTAACAACTGGAAAAGGTAATACATTGGTCTGATATGCATATAATTGCTTAATGAAT
>SDBS01005558.1_pt1 | contig 12265 bp, 13 predicted proteins | sample 2277091 | NCBI WGS metagenome assembly SDBS01 (sample SAMN10404972, study PRJNA504765) | marine sediment metagenome | isolation source: marine sediment core GS10_PC15, 163 cmbsf | place: Arctic Ocean: Southern Knipovich Ridge | collected 2010 | reverse complement strand
CGCCTCTATTGGCTGTTAGGCCGCGTGGCCAATGTGTCGCCCTTCAAATTGAGACCCAAACCAGAAATGAAGTCACTCCTGTTTCCTGATGACGTGGATTTCGACAGGCGGGTCGCCTGGCTTGGGATCAGCTCCGTCCCTTCGGCGATGCACCTCAAAGATACCTTGCTTCGCGACAGGTGGGCCAGTCAGCGCTTCTTCAACATCGACCATATCCGTGATTGTAGGGTGATTCTGATCGACTTCAATTTCGTCAATTCGGCCATCGTACCCGACACGTTCACGAAGCTGCTTGTATGGTATTCCAAACGCTTGGACGAAGCGTGCAATAGCAACGATGAAGAGTACGTTTGATCCGAGTTCAGCCGGTCGAAGGCGCTCAAGGTGCCTGACATGAAGATCGGGCTGATCATCAACGTGAACGCCTCCGCCTTTGTTTGCCACGCTCGAAATCGTTTTGCGGATGGTGAGGAAACTGCTGTGGGTACTGATCACTTGATCGAGCCAGCGCTCAATGGTTTGGTAGGACGGATCGGCATCGAAATCTAGATCGGAAACCTGCAGACCGTTCTGATAGATCGTTACTGTGAATGGCATCTTCACGATTTCGAGTGTTTCAAGGTCAGGCCCGGTAAACCGATATTGACCTAAGAAGTCCGACCGGCGCGGCAGCTCGAGAACCGGCACGTGCTCGATCGGTCGCATCGCCGGGAGTTCTAGACTGTCGAAGCAACGAAGGAGCAGCGCTCTGTTACCACGCTTCCTACTTGGATCATCAAAAAGAAGGCGAAGCTGGGAGGCCATAGGACGATAGACAGCAGTATGGCCATGGTAGTAGGCAAAGAGACATCCATCGATTGCCTGGAAAGTCTCGAGAAGGAAATCGTGTCTGCGCCGGCTTTCTGGTTTCACGAGCCACCCCCGCAGCCTAACGTTCCAAGTTCAGCGGACCGGGACCGCGGCCGCCGCGGACCCGGGTCCGCTGGAACGCGGTGTTAGGCCGTGCCGTCATCCTAGGATCTCCACTGCGGCAGAGACAAACGCATCGATCAGTTTGGCGGGGGAATCGTAGTCAGGACATTCGAATCTGAGGTCGATTCCGGGCCCTTGAATACCGGCCTCATCGTCGTAGATGAACATATCTGCCCCGGCGACCGGCAGACTGAGGCGGATGAATGTCTCGTTCAGTCCCTCCTCACTCCTCGCACCGACCGAGGCGCCGGCTTTCGTGAGCGCTCTCATGAGTGTGGCTTCACATTGATTCTGAAACTCGGACAGCATCGTCTTTTGTCCTCAAGCGAGCCTAACGGTTCGAATTCAGCGGACCACACCCCGCAGGGGTGGGGGCCCGCTGTAATGAGGTGTTAGACGATTTTCTTATTCTGGCTCGACCTGCTGCGGGAATGATCCAGCCGAAAAATATGACCTCGAGTAGCATCCGTAGCTTCTCAAAAAAGGTGAACCCACTCTCTTCGGGAGGTTCATCGAAGTCAATCGGCTGACGAACTATATCTTGCGCTCGTTCATCCGCGATTTCAAGACCGGCTCAGTAACATCGCCCTCAACGGAAAAGAGGGAGAGGCCGACATCGTTGATTTCGTCTTGCGGTCGACCATTTGTCAGTGGGCAGATTGGTTTGTCGGCAGCCCAGACGACCTTTGCCTCCGGGAACGTAGGGGCCTCGGGTGTCTTTTCCGACGACCATCCGGTCGGAGCGTGTAGCGCCGTTACCGCGATGAGGACTAGGTTCAGATTTTGGAATCGCATTGTTGTTGGACCGCCTAACGGTTCGAGTTCAGCGGGCCACACCCCGCAGGGGTGCGGGTCCGCTGCAACGAGGTGTTAGGTGCGGTTTCATGAGGAAACCCTTCGTTTCAAAAAGTTTGACAGGACCTCACTATAGCCGGAAAACGAATCGACGAAGCGATCGATGTGTTCAGAGGTAGCTTTCTTGTATGCCGCTGTCGCCAGGAGCTGCTCCTTGACTACAGTCTCTAAGGCGGTGCGGTCGTTGGGATCCACATGCGCCTGGCGGTGTTCAGCAAGGGCTATCTTGTCGATACTCGCCATAATTTGGGCACGCACTTGTTTCGCAGCAGCTACGACCGTGTCTGCGGCTTCGAGAACATTATCGTCCTCGTGGAAGTAGGTAAGGAGCCAAGCATGTTCAACAATCACTGATGTCAGCCTGGCGTTTAGGCGCCGGCGGTAGTCTGACACGGACATGCCAGTGTGATATCCAATGTCTTCTGGAGGAACGGTCAGTTGGTCGAGCGCCAGTTGAGCCGAGGCTTCGAAGAAGCGAGCAGCATACTTCCTGCCCTCCGATCGCACAGTCAACAGATCGTCTCGAAGCAGTTGGATCTGACTGCGAAATTCCTCCAGTTCTTGAGCATGGTCCGTGCGAACTCGTTCAACGATTTCGGTGATCGCGGCGAGGTCCTCCTTTGAGGCGAGGTTCTTGGCCTTTTCTTCGAGGTATTTAGGTACATAGGACCGAACCAGTAGATAGACAACCCAGACGCTCAAGAAGACCAAAAACGAGACGACGAGTGCAATTGCATCCATGATCAAACTCCATGAGATCGAGGCAGGGGGTTGTGTGGCACCTAACGCCCAAGCTCAGTCCCGCTCAGCCACACAGCACTGGGCTTCGATGAACCAAGCAAATGCCCGGTGGCGCTGAGTGTCGGCTGCAGCGCCTCGGTTGGCCGCGGCTCACGTGTCCAAGGATTCATCCCACTCCGCCCCCATTACCCAGGCGAGAGCCGACATTCGACCGCTTAACAACCCCCACTCAAAATCGTCCCACCCAAGATTCTTCCTTCCGTACTTCCTCTCGAGCTTCTTGGCAGCGGCCGTAGCTCTTCGCAGGACGGGCTTCTGCTCCTCCGTCAATTGCTCCTCGCCACTTCGTATTTTCTCCAACCAAACTTGGTGCCTGTTCCACCAGACCTTGTCCCAAAACTCGTTGTAGGCCTTCAGAATCGCCTTATCGTTGCGACGTAAGAGGAGTGGCCACTCCTGACCAGGATTCTCCTCATCCGGGAGCCACTCGACCTTATCACCACTCTTGGTAAATCCGATTCTATGGCCATTTGGCCCGACCTCGCCCGGTTTGACCGGGTCAGTGGTTTCGGCCTTTGTGCGCTGGCGTCTGAATGGCCTGCTGTGTTCGCGACTAAACTCCCTATTGAGTTCTTCAATCTCGGGCATTAAATCGGAATCGAATCGCGCAATCTCAATACCCGCTTCGCGAAGGCGCAATTCCCCACGCCCGCGTATCCTGTCGTTTGGATCAAGCACCCCTATTACGACACGCTTTATTCGTCGCTCAATTATACGGTCGGCGCAGGCAATCTTCGGATGATTACGTGACGTGCAAGGCTCCAATGTAGTAAAGAGCGTTGCCCCTGCCAAGGTCTCATGGGGGAGCTTTTTCTCTAGAAGGGTGAACTCGGCATGTTCGCCTGGAGCAAGCTCTCCACGGAACGCTCCCCCCAAGGGCTTTCCCGCCCGGGCGATGACCGCACCAACTTTTGGCGCGGTCTTGCCAGGCTCGCTTTTTGACTGTCGTGCGAGCGCTATTGCCCTCACCATTAGTTCCCTATCCGTCTGCTTTGGTTGATCTTTGCCGGAGCGCGCTACTTTGGCCATTGGCATGTGCTCTCCAGGTTCTTCACCCGCGGTTTCCATGCTTCCCAACGCCTCGGTTCAGCGGCGGCGCGGCGCCGCCCGCTGGAACCGGTTGTTGGGCGCCACACCGGACTCAGCCGACCGCCCCGCTGTGATTTCGCCATCCTACCCATTTTCCGGCCGAGGAGGGCCGAACCTCAGAACCGCGTTTGCGTTGATCTGTTCGATGACGCTCGGGAGATGTGAGAAGTCCCCCGGGAGATCCCCAATAGCACCTCGTTCTAGGGCGGTAACGACGGATTCAAGGCACTGCAGACGCGCCCTACGCTCATCGTGTCGGTAGAGCGATGGATCTGCTGCGAACTGCAGTACAGGAGCAGTGATTTCGGCCCAGAAGTGGCTAAGTACCGAAGGTTCCTTATAGCCTGACAGTAGGTTAGTTAGCATGCGAGTTCTGACGTCGTCCCAGTTCCTGCCTGCATTCGCGCCGAGCAATTGGACTTCTGTTAGCATCATGATGTTCCAGAGCGCGATCGTTGAGCTGAGATCCGGGCAATCGGTATGAGCGAATACGAGTCGATCACCATCGAGGCGCTCGACCGCCCGGTCGATTGCCGCGAGCACACGATCGGAGGTAAGGGCATCAGTTGCCAGATCAGGCAATTGCTGTAGCACTGTGAAGAGCGAATGCAGCCACAACTCCGGAGTACCTTGAACCGGCGACCATTCGGGGTGCCACCCTCCCTCCCGAGTTCCCGGCTTGTCAATCTCTGCCAAGAACCTGATCCATGTCTCGCGTTCGCCTGGCCAATCGGCCGTCCTGTGCACGAAGCCGCTGCCAACCGGCAAGGTCCTCATGTAGTCGAGGTTTCTGAAGAGCTGATCGTTCGCTCTCACATAAGCGACAACTGCGCTTATCGGCCACGAGTCCTGCAGAATTGCCGTGGGATCACCTGGATTGGTAGCGCGATAGACGTACTTCACGCAGCCAGCTATGATGTCTCTGGAAGCATCTGGGGCGATTTCCAACAGGGTAGCCAGAACTTGGGCTGTGTGCCGAATCGTGGCGTATGTGACCTTTTGAGCGAGGCGGTCCAGTTGCTTCACTCCGATTCCGCCATCAGGGAGTTGGTGCTCGCGGAGATACCCGAGTGCGCGGGTGAAGAATTCCTCTCCCCCGATCCTGGATCCGAGCCAGAAACTCCTCAGCCCCCTCAGGATGAAGCACGTGGCAGTTATGCCTCCTTCACGCCGCATGATGTCGGTTATCTGCTCAGAGGGCACACCCATGAGCGGATAGAACGTATTCACACCAGATCGGCTGTATCCGCCTGAGGCATCAAGCTGATCCAGACGAAGGAGAACGTAGATCGTCTCCAGCATGCCCTGGAACTGGAGATCATTGAGCGGCTTCCGCGCAAACCCCACATCTGTGCGTCGAAGTAATGACCCGATATCCGTCGGCTCGGCACGGGCGAGGAACGGTAAGGCGCTAGCGCGTCTCTTGGAGCGACTCACCTTGACTCGCGTGACGATGATCTGAATGAGATTGGGGACCTTCCGCAGGAACGTCGAGTCCAGGAACTTCTCCAGGATGTAGGTGGCGATATTGAGGACAATGAACGCTCCAACGGCTATGAGAACCGACCGCATCGCTAAACCCCTTTCGCTGATGGGCGTTTCCGGAGGAGTAGCAGTCGATGTTCTCCTGTGCCGTAATAATCCGGGAAGTGTCCCTGGATTGAGAAGCCGAAGCTTCGGTAGAAGCCGACCGCCGCGACGTGCGCAGGGTCCACAGTGAGAATGATATCCACTCCTAGGACGTCCAGCTCATCGAGTAGTCGTCGCATCAGCCGAGTGCCAACTCCTTGGCCTCGGCGTTCCCGTTCAACGAATATTTTGTGTATGCAGTACAGATCTCCCTGAGTGCACGGGAAGGCGACCGCTACGCCAATGATCCGATTGCCCCATCTCGAACAGACGACAATCGCGTACTCAACCCAGATACGCCAAGCGTGATCACCGTCAGGAACCCGCAGACCATGTCCGTGAGCACCCCACGCCGATCGATCTAAGCGTGCAATCTCGAGAAAATCGGCCTGCGCGGCGAGATCAACTCTAAGCATCTCTCTTGCCAAGCGCATGCTGCTGCGTGGCACCCAACGTCCTCGAGTTCAGCGGACCGGTCCCGGGCGCAGCGCGGGACCGGGTCCGCTGGAGCGAGGTGTTAGGCATCATTCGAACTTGACACCTTCTCGGGCCGCCTCTGCAAGATCCAGGAATACCACGAGCGCATGCGAAACAAACATTTGGTGTTTCCGGTACGGATCGATCATCAGGAGTAGTCGGAGGTTGCGGAATACCCTTGCCTGAAACTCATTGAAGCCCTGATCCATGTCACCCGAAATGGAGGGATAGCCTTCGGACCCGGCGTACAAGAGGCGATTGCGAAGGTTGGCCCGCTCCTCGAGATAGTCGACTATGTTGGCACGATTCACATGCGCCGCGAGCTGCGCCAGTTGTTCTCGGAAATCGATTGGTGTGTTCTCTCCACCTGTGGGCCCCTCTTTTAGGGAAAAATGAAGCGGAGCGGAGGATTCCAAATAGTGGTTCTCAGGGATTCCTGGAAGCCGCCATTGGATTTGGATCGCCTTTCGCCCGGAGTGTTCGACCATGAGCAACGTGGCTCGGAACGTCTCCAATGGAACCTGCGAAAGTGCAGCAAGAGCTGAACTCAGAAATGGGGCGAGAGCGTTCTTGAACCCATGATTCTTGTGCAAGAGGCGGCGCGCTTCCGGATATCTGAGCCGCTTTAGCGACAGAAAGACGGCTGTAGCTGACTCCTCCTCAGCAGTGATCCCCCGAAATGCTGCCATCTCCGGATCGACATTTCGAATCGCGGAGCTTGCATATTCACAATCTCCTTGTGGCTCTGAAATAGCCGAGATGGTGGTACACGTTCAGAGAATTCCGCCTAACGCCCGTGTTAGGCAAGCGGATTGAACGTTCCCGGCCAAGGGCCGGGACTTGGCGCCTACATTGCCGACGCCCGAAGGGCGGCGACTAGCAAGGTAGTCGACAAGAGTTAAAGTCCGTTTCAACGGCATGTTAGGCCCGGTCGCTCCAGATCAATGGTACTTCGCGAATCATTCGCCTAACCTCTTCCCTCGTGCTGACCGTAAACGGGTTACCGCTGCTAGTCCAATTTCTCACTCCACCGAGGTTCAGGTGGAACCGAAGAAGGAGCTTGAATTTGGCATACCTTCGGAGTACCGGATCTTCGATCGTTCTTTTCAGACCCAAGAAGGCCAGTTCATAGGCCGAAACCAATGCAAAAAAGTACGCAAAGGGGATCAACAGGATCGTCAAGAGAATCGGAAGCAGGAATCCTCGTGCTGCTTCAAGAGTAAGGGCGTCTGAGAAATTGGCAACTACACGCACACCCGAAATGGCTAAGGCCGAGAGTCCATACAGCGCTAGGATCCAGCCCAAGAGGACATCTGCCGGGCGATTCTTCGGATCGAGTTCGGCAACGGCTTTCATCATGCTGAGAAAAACGATCAAAGGCACGGCGATTAGTTCAACAGCGAGCGGGAACACGTATACGTTCGCTATAAACTCAACAACCACTATCAGCATCACGGCATCGGTGGCAGTGTCTTTGAAAAAACGCTCATTTCCTCGCTGACTCAAGGCGTTGAACAACATGAGCACACCGGCGGAACAAGCCCACAGAACGGTATCTCTCAGCAAGCTAGGATCCCAGAGATGCAGTTTCTGAAGCGCCACAACACAGCCTGCCGTATACCCAAACATGAGCAAGAACGGTAAAAGAACCTTTGGACTCACGACAATACTCAACATCGACCGGAGGCTTCTCCTGCACCCCGGAATCAGTAGGACTGCAAGCGAGCCAACTACAGTCCAGAGATAAACCGCGATTTCTCGGTTGTTGAGCGGGTCCAATAGATGACTCATTGGTTAAGGTGGGCCTAACGTTTCGAGTTCAGCGGACCAGGGCCACGGGCGCCGCGGACTCGGGTCCGCCCGAATGAGGTGTTAGGCACCATCGTCGATGTCTGAAAAGAATTGTGCCACATCGTGATTACTGATAGTGCGAGCGAGGTCTAACGGCGAAATGTCATCGTGATTCTTGTCAGTTGGATTTGCGCCGGCTTGCCGCAACGCTTCAATAATGCGGCCGTCTCCGCGTGATTCGTACACCGCGCGGAATAGGGGGGCATTCCCGAATGAGTCGTGAAGGTCTGTTTCTGCCCCGGCTTGCAGGAGCAAAGTGACTCAATCGAGGCTACTTGCTTGAGCTGCAAAATGGAGCGGCGTCCACCCGTTATCGTCTTGCGAATTCGGGTTTGATCCTCGGGCAAGGAGGTCGGCCACGAGTTTCGAATTGGAGTCCGCACAAGCATAATGCAGCTCAATCCGCCCATATTCGTCCACGCCAGGTTGGTGCTTTCGTTTGGGATGCTTTAGAACCAAGCTTGCCCTCCTGATGCCTAACTTTTGGGGTGTGTTGGACAGGTCGCAGAGCGCAGCGGCGCGACTTGCGTCAATTCGACCCAATGGTTAGAAAATGTATATTTAAATATGATAGAGCCACTTGCAAAAATCGTCGTTTTGCCGGTCCTCGAAATCGCCCCAAAATGTTAACCTATTGATTCGATTGATATTGTCAGAATCAAGGATTCCTGAAAGAGCCGCTTTGGGGCAAGATTCCGTATTTTTGCAAGTGGCTCGATAAGTCTCAATTAAATTCTGCCACGTAATTAAATGTTGTGTAATTCTTCAAGTCTGCCTACTTGATTAACTAAGGCCATGAAAGTATCTTGAGCTTTTTCTAGAACAAAATTTAACTCTTTTTTAGTCATCTTTTTTGAAGAATGAATCAATATATTTCTTTCAATCCGTAATTCAGTGAGTTGATTTATCAAGTCCATAGTTAGTATTTTTTCGTTCAAAGCTTCTTCCCATTTATAGGTTCCTCCATCGTCTATACCAGCGAGGTAAAAAAGTTCTTCAAGTTGTTTTTCAATTCTATTCCAAATCAACAGTAAGTCTTCTGGTGATGGTTCCTTACCATATGACGTTGATAAATATTCTATTTCAAATAGTTTTGATAACAGTAGTTTCGCAATTGTGAAATATGCTGATATATGGCTTTCATCAACTGAGAGTCCAGTACCATCATGATACAATTTGTTACGCAACCGGTGATAGAACTCTATATCCATTGGGTCAATTCCAACTAGCCGATTTGGTGCGTACTTGACCAGGAGATCGATAAGGCTAGGGAAACTGTTATATGCAGCATCAATTTCTTTTCGCGAAGGTTTTGTGCTAAGAAAGTACCTAGCAGGGAGTCCCAAGAATGTTCGAATAGCAATTTCTACTGCGTTGTCTATGCTGATAAAGGCAATTCTCCTGTCAAAAGCAGTTTCTTCATCCATATGTGCTTCAGCATGACCTAATAATTCTAAGCTACCCGATGCCCAAGTATTTTTCATATTTTCTTCTAACGACCAAGCTCACCGGCGGCAATGGAGCGCAGCGGAATTGCCGTCCGTGTGCAGCGCTATGTTAGCGATATTACTCATCAATGTCGGTTTCACTTTGTTTTGGACCTGGCAATTGTTTTTGTTTTTCTCCAATTATTAGCAGTGTTTCTTCCTCTAAAAAGTCTACCGTCAAGCCTAAATTACTTATACTTTCTTTAGCTTCTTTCTCCGATTCATTTACAATTTCATCAATTCGTTTTTTCAGTTCTTCGTTTTCCTTTCTAAACATTTCGGCAACATCTCGCCAAACATTTGAAACTGCTTCCCATTTTTCCTTTTCGCTATCGGTCTTCGCATTACTCGCTTTTTCTTCAGCGTCTTTAGAATGTTGTTTTGCTTTTTCCTCGTTTTTCTCAGATTTCTTGGAAATAACCTCTTTAAGTTTCTCTTTTAGAGTTTTTAGAACAAAAGAGAGAATTTCAATTACGTGTTCTCTAATAAATGGCCAAGCATACTTTATGAACCAAGGCCAAAAAGTTTTTGTTATCCATTTTGCTATTTGGGCCCAGACACTCATTATCTCCTCCTGTTTTTTATCGCTAACGTTGTGCCGATCAGCGGCCGGCGAAGCCGGTCCGCTGCATCGGCTTGTTGAACGCAATCCGCCTTCGGCGGAACGAGGGCGGGATGCGGATATTTATCGCGCTCCCGTTTGCGTAAGTTGAATAAGAGGCGCACTCCTTGAGTAGGGCAGGCACACCAAAAATTAAAACCCTGCCCAAAAGGAGTGCACCATGCAAAGCAACAAACAACTCTTTGACCGACTGGCAGCGGATCTTCGTCTGGCGGGGAAGGCCGAACGCACGGTGGAGGCATACACCGGCGCCGTGCGACGGTTCATGAAGGTCAGCGGTGTCGCGCTGCTGACGAAAGTTACGGAGGAAGATCTGAGGGCCTACCTTTTGGGCCTGAACCGCCAGAAGGTCGCCCGCGGGACCTTTTCGATCAACCTGTGTGGCTTGAAGTTCTTCTATCAAACTACCCTCGGCCGCGAGTGGGCCATCTTCGACATCACCCGCCCAAAGTACGACAAGAAACTTCCCGTCGTGCTGAGCCGTGGAGAGGTGTGGCGGATCCTGGAAGCGGTCACGATACCGGTGTACCAGGCATGTTTGACGACGATCTACTCCTGCGGCTTGCGCCTGCAGGAAGGCGCGACTCTGTCGGTTCCGCGCATCGACTCCGACCGCATGCAGCTGCACATCTCCGGCAAGGGAGGGCGAGATCGCTATGTGCCGGTTCCGGTAGGGGCTCTGCATATGTTGCGCGAATTCTGGCGTACCCATCGATCTCCAATATGGCTCTTCCCGGCGCCCACGCGCAAGGGGATGCAACACAGCATCGCCACCAACGCCGGCCCGGTTCACCGTTCGAGCCTGCAGTCGGCGTTCTGCCGTGCTCGTGATGCGGCCGGTATTCACAAGAAGGCTCACGTGCACACCCTGCGCCACAGCTACGCCACCCACCTGCTCGAAGACGGTGTCAATCTTCGCTTGATCCAGTCTTTCCTCGGCCACACCAGTGCCCGGACCACCCAGATCTACACCCACTTGACCCGCGACGTTCGGGCCACCGCCAAGAACCCGGTCGACCGACTGATGGAACGGCCGACACTGACACGCCGTAGCTGAAACCGTCTCGAGTTGGTCGAGCTCGCGGACATCTTTCGCGATGCCGGACCTGCCTACGTGCAGCAATTCGGCGATCGCCTGCTGCCGTCCCATCGACGGGTGTTGCGTGACGTGGTCAACTGCCGCACCCCCGCTCTGGGTGGTCAGTTGTTTCTCTGTCAACGCTGTGGTCATGAGCACTCGGTCTACCACTCCTGTCGCAATCGTCATTGCCCGAAGTGCCAGGGGCACGAGTCTGAGCTGTGGTTGATTCGTCAGCGCGATCTTCTCCTTCCATGCGAGTACGGCTTTGCCACCTGCACTTTGCCGGCTGGGCTGCGCCAGATTGCCCGATCGCATCAGCGAACGGTCTACTCGATCCTCATGCGGGAGGCGGCATACGCTCTGCTCGAACTCGCCGCCGACCGCATGTTCATCGGCGGCCTGATCGGAATCATGGCGGTGCTGCAAACCTGGACCCAGGCGCTCATCTTTCACCCGCACGTTCACATGCTCTTCCCAATTGGTGGCCTTGCCGGCGAAACCTGGGTCAAACCTCGCCAAAGAACCTACATCCTGCCCGGCTATGGTCTCGCCGGGAGGTTTCGCGAACGTACGGAGCTGGCCTTTCGCGAAGCAGGCCTGTATGACCTCGTACCCCGACGAGTCTGGTGTAAACCCTGGGTGGCGAACGTGAAGCGGGTCGGAACTGGCGAGAATGCGCTGCTCTACCTCTCCCGCTACGTCTTTCGTATAGCCATCTCCAACCAGCGGATCAACGCCTTCGACGGACAAACCGTGACTTTCAGCGGTAAATCCCGAGACGGTCTGACCGCACGGTACACCCTCGGCTCGCAGGAATTCATTCGTTGTTTCCTGCATCACGTTTTACCCCGGCACTTCGTGAAGGTACGTTATTACGGCCTCTGGGCCCCGGCCTGCAGAAAAAGGCTCGCCGTCACCCGGAAGATCCTCGAGCACCACCTCAAAGCCATCGGTAAACCGTCTACGCCTCGGGTGACCGATGACCCGGATGCCACCTTCATCCCCAAGTGCCCAAACTGCGGCTTCAGATACCGACATCCACCACTCAAGATTCCTCGACCGAGGGCGCCTCCGTGAGTCGCCAACAGCCCCTGCATCCGCGTCCGAGTCCACCTTCATACGCTGCTGCGTCCTGGTACAGGTGCGGCCAGACAATCAAACTTGCCTCGCTGGGCTACCAGAAGGTGCCACGGCAAAGCTGCTCATCTGCGATTCGTGGAGGATCTGCAAGGTTTTTCCGTCGATTAGTCTCTGAAAATCCCCACGCCAAGAATCTGATTCGACTGCTGACGCCTTGAATTCCCAAGGGGATCGCGACTTGAATGCGCTCCCAAGCGGAATGCGTTCAACCAGAGGTGATGTCGCGGCTTCGCGCGACATCAACCCTATTTCGTTAGGCAT
>SDBS01005557.1_pt1 | contig 12266 bp, 9 predicted proteins | sample 2277091 | NCBI WGS metagenome assembly SDBS01 (sample SAMN10404972, study PRJNA504765) | marine sediment metagenome | isolation source: marine sediment core GS10_PC15, 163 cmbsf | place: Arctic Ocean: Southern Knipovich Ridge | collected 2010 | reverse complement strand
TATAAGGGGAAATCGCAATTACTACCCCTTCGTTAAGAGCAGGTTAGAACGAAGGGGTGAACGAAGGGGTAATCAGCTTGGATACTCCATAAAATATGTTCGAGCGACGCTGTATAGATGAGCCACAATAAAACTTCCTTCTTTTTTAGAAAAATTTTTACGCGCGACGCAGAGCGTCGCCCATTGTTTTGAAGGGATTTCTTTAACTTTTTTATTTCGTAAAAACAGGTTCAAAAATTCAAAGCCGAAGATTTTTTGGAGGAACGATTTTTTGGAGGGGAGGTCGAAGACGAAAGACATAACACTTGCCCCACCCTTCCCGTGCGCGTGTTATGAGATTTATTTTTTGCCGATTTTAAGATCGGCAACTCCCTTATATATACATCTCTACTTAGTCGATTTGATATGTTTGCTTATTTTGATTTTTGGTGTAATACCTAATTCCAAGCATTTTCTAGCCCAAGATTCTATTTTCTGTTTCAAGATTATGGAATTTATTCCAGATATTTTTTCAGGTAAGTTTTTGTTTTCTATACCAAGCCAAATACAATAATTCTTAAAGTCCCGATTCAATTTTTTCGTATTAGCTTTTTTACTTATAAGCTCAAGTGTGTTATTCGCTTGGTCACATACATATCCCAACTTTTGTGCAGTACCAAATTTTATCGCATACACTGTGTCTCCTTTTTTTGAATCCCATGCCTCTATCGGAGTTCCTGATTTAATTTTGATTTTTGAAAAGTCTTTATCAGCAATATCATATCCGTGTTTTTCGAGTCCTGTATTAAAATCGGCTTCAATTCCAGTAATTTCTTCCATACCATTCTCTACTTTTTCTAAATCTATTGAATCTATATATTCATCAAGTTGGTCTAAGTAATCTTCATTAAATCTCATCCACTTGCCTTGGGATAAAATGACATTTTGATTATCAACAATATAATCAATTGATTCTTTAAGAGTTCGTGAAAATTCATTCGCATCTTCTTTCCTTACTTTTATCCTAATACTTAATATTTGCTCGTCAGGTATTGAATACTCTGAAATAAACGCATTCAGCGATTCTATGGAAAGTTCATCTAACTCGTCAGAATTGTTTCCATTCCAATAAAATCCGTACTTTTCTTGTCCCGAAAATATAAAATCTACGCCCACTAGATCATGGCTATTCGCCGTAAAATCCGTCTCACCCCCTACTCCTTTTATCTCTTTTATCAACTTATTTTCATAAGAAACTGTTTCTGGTAATCCATCAATAATCATTGTTCTGGGAAGTGCAAACAATTCTCTAGATTCAGCGACTTTAATTAATTTGTCTAAGAAATCTGCGAGTTGTCCCTTTTCAATTTCAGGATTTAGATTTGTTGAAGAACCAAATTTTCCTGTTTTTCCAAAATCTTCCTTTTTCTCATCCATTATTGACGACCGCAAGTAATCTATTGATTCACCACTTTCTATATCAAGTTTTGAATTTTTCGTATAACTTTTTATTTCTTTTTTCTTTTTCCCGGCGAATTTTCTTGAAGATTTTTGACGGACATCTTTTTCATTTGCAATCCTTTTCGCAATCTCTGTCCCAAAGTCATGATCGCAGTATTGCCGTAAGTAAAAATGACTCTTTCCATAACTAATACCAAAACAGTATTTGTCATTCTCCCAAATATAAGTCGCAAAATAGATTAAGTTTTTTGGTTTACCATCAACGAAGAAATCTTCGTATTCTTCGACCCAAGGGATTTTTTTAGAATCAATATCTTTTGAAAAATAAAAATCAGCTTTCCATTTTCCGTTGGTTGTAGAATGTATGTTTACAAGCCCAAGAGAGTCAAATTTGATCTTCAAATCCGCGACTTTATCTTTGGGTATTTTAAAAATGTTTAGCTTCATATAGATTGCTGTTTACATAGGAACATAAAGCGTCTTACTGGCGGCCAAATGTTCTAAAAACTCCTCAATTGTCTTTGGAGAAATTGAAAGATTATCCGTTTGCTTCACGTATGCAATTTGTTTTTTAGAATCGCTGAAGATACTTGGTGCTACAAAATAACACATGAAAGAACCTTTTATTTTCTTCCCAAACTCTTGGAGATGTCTAGCGATAGGCCAAACCTCCATCACGGTTTGTGCTCTGCCTTCCGACATAGTTACTTCAATCAAGACTCCATTTATATCCTCATAACATTCAATATCGCCCATATTTCCGATTCCACCGGCAGTTGAGGTTGGGATGCCCTCGTCATCAACCGGATAGTTAGGAATAACTTTTATGTCTGGAAACTTAGACTTTACCGCGAGGGCGGTTAGAAATTCTAACCTAACCGGATTTGAAAGATACTTCAAAATTTCATCCTTCGTTAATTTTTTCCCCGATAGGTTCAGTAGTTCTGTACGAATTGTATCCCAAGCGTAAATACCAACCCACTTCCTCAAGTATTCGTCTTGTTCATCTAACGTTATTGGTTTTGCTACAACAGAAACAAGGTTTTTATCTATCGTTGAAAGGTATTCAAAATATTCTTCTTCTGTTTCGTACTTTCTATACTTTGTATAAGTTTTCAGAACATAATCAACTTTTGCCTGCTCGTTCTTGTTTATATCAGTAAATCTTCCGCCGCCTCTTAAAGAAATTAGCCCTGTCAATCTCATCTTACGTATGAATTCGTCGGGATAATCAACCATTATTGATTCGTTATCCCGAACAATATCTTTTCCTTCCATTATTTCCTCCCTGCATATATCAGCAATGATTTCCCAGCTTGGAGAATACCCAAATTCTTTTCGTAGTTGTTTAATTCTTAAATAGAGTTTATCTGAATCGTTATTCTTCCAAAAAATAACGAGAGGCAACTCCAATTTTGAAATACCGACGTCGTTAAAATCCTTGTCGGAGTTTAGTTTTTGTATTACTTCAAGGAGAAGTATTAGCGGGACGTTTTCGTTAAGAACTCTCCGAAATGGATTATTGCTCTGATATTTTACAAAGGCATTAAGAAACGCTTGCTGTTCAAATTCGGGATGTTCGTTATCTATTAACTTTAATCCCATTTCAGAAAAACGAATTTTCTCACCCATTCTATAAAAAACAAAACCGAGCTCCTTTGCAAACTTGAACCAAGTATCAAAACGAGATGGCCAGCCTTTGTTAAAACCTGCTTCTTTATGATTCTGGGGATTGTCCTTTAACGCCTCCTCCACTTCTTGATCTGTAAGAGAGATTTGTTCTTTAATCTTCTTTTTAACAACGCTCGACAGTTTGGTCGGTTTATACAAACCAATCCTTATAAGTTCTCCTGCTATATTTTCGGCAAGTTCATTGGTCAAAACTTGGTTGTTGTAATCTTTAAGCACAGCTAAAAACCACTTCAACCGCTCTGGGCTTCTGATAGTAGTTGTAAATAGTAGTGGTTTGTATTCTGATTCTCGTCTTCTCATAGTTTTAATAATTCGTTACCAACACCTCTTTAATCTTCTTCTGGCTATTATTATGATAATTGATGTAATTGCTTTTTATTTTATGTACCCTGTATTTTTTCATCCACTTTATCAAGAGGTCGTTTTTGCTCCCGTTATAATGAGTTGCGTTAGAGAGAGCAAACCTAACGCCCTTTTTATCTAACTTATCTATTAACACCAATAATTCAGATTCCAAATCCTGATTCCAGAGCTTGTTGTATTCACTCGCCGCGATAAGGTATGGCGGATCGAGATAAACGAAATCGTTTTTAGCAAACTGGGTTTTTGAAAAAAAATCTCTGAAATCTTTTGAGGTTATTTTAATTTTCTTATTTTGAACAAAATCAAAATAATTGTTTAGTGCTTTGACAACATTTTTATTAAAATCAACGTTTCCTACCGGCAAATTAAATCCTCCTCCACCATTAAATCTTAACATTCGGTTAAAACCATATATTAGTAGAAGATATAAAATAAGAGGGTTGTTGTTGACGTTGTTGTTTACGCGAGTTCTTAATTTTTCATATCCTTCTTTGTTGAATCTAGCAAAATAAGTTTTTTTCCATTCCTTTTTAAGGGAATCAGGAATAATATCTTCTTTATATGAACGAGATAGCTTATATTTACGTACTATTTTTTCAACATCTGTAAAAAACTTATCCCGATTTTTAGCACTCTCAGTTAAAAATTTGTGTATATTGACAAGATGTTTATCAATATCATTAAGATAGTATTTCTTTGCCTCGATATTTAGAAAAACAGTTCCGCCTCCTACAAATGGCTCAAAGAAGAAGTTAACTTCAGAAGGAAACAGTTTTTTTAACTGTTTCATTAGTTTGTATTTATCTCCCACGTAAAAGAGTGGCGATCTTTTAACTATGTTATTATCCATAAACTTTTGTAATAAAAAGCCATTCTTGGTGATTGGTAAATTCTGTCTTACCACTATTAAAAAACGGATGGCGTTTTTTATAAATTTTTGTTTTACCTTTGTGATTCAAAATTTTCTTTATTTGTTCTAATGGGATTTTATTTCTTGAGGAATTACTCTTTGAATTGTAAGTATTGTTGTAGGATACAGCTATGTATTTGCAGTTCAAATTTTTTATTAAATCTTTGAAAACAATAGAAGCTTTGGTCTTACAATACTCACTTGTGTTTTCCGGAAACGGCTTTAGCGCAGTTCCGAAAAGTTCTGGATTATTCCACTTAGTAAGTGTTTCAAGTAGATGGTAAAATCTGCTGTATTGTCTTGAATTATACGGAGGGTCTATATACACTACATCAGCTTTAATCTTTCGAGCTAATAAATTTGCGTCTTCTCTATGTATAGAGACTTTTTTTGTTAACACCGGTTCTATCATTCTTAATGTTAGTTTTTTCTCAATGGGGGTTTTCTGTATGTAAGCATCGTAATGCCCAACCGTATTAGCGATTTTGTCAATTGAATAAATTAACGCTGTTAATAGAATTGAGTACTCTCTTTGGGTTAACTTCCTCTTTTTTCTTTCGATGTCAGCCCTTATATGTCCAATTAGTTTTGAGGTGTTTTTATCAAAATATTTATCCCCAAAGTTTTTTGAAAAGTAATTTTGATTTAATGTCTTTGGGTTGATAGCGTTATATTCATCAATAACTTTATTAAGCTTTTTTTCATCATACTTACCTTTGCCAAAAGCAGCTTGATAAATGACAAAATTTGAATGGAGAAAATCGTTAATAATGACCTCCTTGAACTTGTTGGCTGCCGCGGCCGCGACAACACCTGTACCAGCAAAAATATCCGCGAAAATTTCTCCTTGGCAATTCTTTTGAATTAAAGGCATTATCCAATTCACAAGCTTGGCTTTACTACCAGTGTATCTTCGGTTTTCGATGCTATAAGTCATAATAACTTGAATGGCAAGGTGTTAATTCTTATAAACTTCTTCAAGTATTTTCCCGTTTTCCAGCTTCCACTTTTTCCAACCGCTGGTGGAATTACCAAGAATCAAGTCGGAGGCGGCGCTTGGACTATTAAAAATATAATCTTTAATAAAAATATAAAGATTGTCCGATTGTTTTTTTACATGTTCCGTCGCTAAAAGCTTTTCAAGTAATCTCTTGTTTCGATCAACAACAGATGCACTAAATCTGGTTGTCCCAGTAGAACCCTTATAAACCACAAATCCGTCATTTGTCATGCGACCTGTTGCTATCGCACCTTTACCCTTACAAGTAAATAGTGGGTCAGATGTGCTTGTCTGTTCCTTTGAAACAATTTCTTGCAGAATCGGATAACCAAGTGCGGCGAGTAGTAGCTTGAGATTATTCAAGAAGCCTTCCATATCTGCTATATCTGATTCTGACAAACTTGGCATGGAAGATTCTGTATTATTTTCGATATCAAATCTTTTTACTTTATTTGCTAAAGTGAGACAATAACTTTCGAGATATTTAACATGCGCCTTAGTTAAGTTGTCGTCTTTACTAACAAATGCAACAGCGGTTTGCCAAAAATCTTTCGTGCTATCGTGTGTTGATAAACGATTCCATAAATTTTCTGCCTCGCCTATATATACGGTAGTAAGAAGCGCCTCTTCGCTCTCTTTACCAATTAAAAAGTATACTGCGGGTTTGTTGCATTCAGGTCTGGATTTAACTTCTTTAAGTTTGTTTCTTGGTATGACAATAGCTTGTCCAATCCAGTTGCTTAATTCAGCAGTTTTTAATCCGCTTGGCTCTCCATCTATTAAAAATATTTTTATGGTTTTAGCCATATTAAGTAATTAAATCATCGATCTTAACTTTGAGGGCGTCGGCAATTTTCTTTAATGTTTCAACGCGTGGATTATAAGTTGCTCCCGATTCAATCTTAATAATCGTGTTATAGGTAACATCGGCGAGCTTAGACAACTTGTCTTGGGAAATACCGAGCTTAGCTCGGTATTTTTTAATGTTTTCGGAAATAATTGACCTCTTAGGCATATAGTAGTTATTTACTATGCTTTATGATAGTATTATAATATAAGCAAGTCCTGTTTACATATCTATTATAACACCTTTTCTAAATAACCAAAACTTATGAGTATCAATTATTTTCTTTACGCCCGCAAATCAACTGATGTTGAAGACAAGCAAGTCCGGTCTATTGATGACCAACTTGCTGTATTGCGGACGTTAGCGAAAGACGAGGATTTAACTATCACCCAAGAGTTTGTTGAACGACAATCGGCCAAGAAGCCGGGCCGACCTGTTTTTAACGAAATGCTTGCTTTGATTAAAAAAGGCGAAGCACAAGGAATCATCTGTTGGAAAATTGATCGCCTCGCACGCAATCCGGTGGACGGCGGACAAATCAGTTGGCTTTTACAGCAAAGCATTATTCAATGCATACGGACACACGACCGCAATTTTCTCCCCGCCGATAATGTCCTAATGATGTCCGTTGAGTTTGGTATGGCAAACCAGTTTATACGCGACCTAAGCGTCAACACGAGCCGAGGATTGCGACACAAGGCAAAGCTTGGACACTTTCCCGGCACAGCTCCCGTCGGCTATCTTAACGACACGAGGAATAAAACCATTATCGTTGACCGAAAGAAATCCAAAGCCGTGAAAGCCGCCTTTGAGCTTTACGCACAGGGAAACTCCCGCCTTGAAGATATCGCTCGCTTTCTATTTGAAAACGGCGTGAGAAGTCTTCACAACAACCCGCTACACAAAGACAGAGCAAGATTCATTCTCGTCAATCCTTTTTACTACGGCCATTTTCGCTACGGCGGAGAAATGTACGAGGGCAAACATACGCCACTCATAGATAAGCACCTTTTTGACAAGGTTCAGATTATCCTTGCCCGACGCGGACACCCGCAAGCAACCAAGAAAGAACCAAAGGCCTTTTGTGGCCTCCTCAAATGCGACGAGTGCGGTATGGGAATAACCGCCGAGAAACAGAAAGGCCATATTTATTATCGCTGTACTAAAAAGAAAGGTGGCTGTTCGCAACCTTATGTGAGAGAGGAAGCCCTCACTATCAACCTTTCCGAAATCCTTACGCGTTACGTAATGCCAGAAGATTGGACGCAAGAGTTATTAAAAATGACCGACGAGGACGAAAAAAAGACTTCCCGCGCGACGGCTACCTCTGTCTTTAACTTGCGAGAGCAAGTCAACGACTTTAATCGCAAACTCGACCGCCTTACTGATCTTTATATTGAACAGGACATAGACCGAGAAATTTACCTCGCCAAGAGGCGAGGGCTTATGTCCGAAAAGAAGTCGGTTGAGGAACAAAGCGCCAAGTTAGAAAAGTGGTCAGGCGTTTGGCTCGAACCTATGCGAGAGTGGATAAAAGACGCCTCATTACTTAACAAAATAGCAAAAATCGACGACCTCCCCTCCAAAAAATCGTCCCTCCAAAAAATCTTCGGCTCGAACCTGACTTTACGAAATAAAAAAGTTAAAGAAATCCCTTCAAAACAATGGGCGACGCTCTGCGTCGCGCGTAAAAATTTTTCTAAAAAAGAAGGAAGTTTTATTGTGGCTCCGCGGGTAGGATTCGAACCTACAACCAATCGATTAACAGTCGATGACTCTACCATTGAGCTACCGCGGAATGTATCTAATGATACCTTTTTAAAAAATATTTTCAACTAAATTTTTTGTAATGCTATTGATAATCTTTAAGTTTCTTTAATTCGCTGTGTTTTCTAATTTTCTCCAGGGCTTTTACTTGAATCTGACGAATTCTTTCTCTGGTTACTCCAAACACCTCCCCTACTTCTTCAAGGGTATGAAGCACCCCATTATCTAAACCAAACCTCATTGACAAAATTTTCAGTTCTCTTGGGGTTAATTCACTCGAAACCTCTTCCAACCTTCTCTTTAAAAGTTTTCTTGCAGCGCTTATTGAAGGAAGGGGTGTCTTTTCATCTTTAATAAATTCAGCCAAAACACTATCTTGTTCATCTTCTCCAACCGGGGTCTCTAAGGAAACTGCTTTTTGGGCAATTTTCCTTATATGGAGGATCTTATTAAGCTCAAGCCCCATTTCAGCAGCAATTTCTTCAGGTAAGGGCTCTCTTCCGAGTTCTTGTAAAAGGTTTTTCCTCACCTTAGTATATTTTGAAATCGTTTCAATCATATGAACCGGAATTCTTATTGTTCTTGACTGGTCAGCTAAAGCTCTGGTAATTGCCTGACGAATCCACCAGGTAGCATAGGTAGAAAATTTATAACCTCTCCTCAAATCAAATTTTTTAACTGCTCTAAAAAGTCCCAAATTCCCCTCCTGAATTAAATCAAGCATGGTTAAATTAGGAGACCTTCCTACATATCTTTTAGCAATAGAAACCACTAGCCGTAGATTAGCCAGAGCTAATCTGTTTTTAGCTTCCTCATCTCCTTTTTCAATTCTTTTGGATAATTCTTTTTCTTCTTTAGCGGTCAAAAACGACACTCTCCCGATTTCCTTTAGGTAAATTTGAATCGGGTCAATTTTCGCTGCAATAGCTTTCTTCTTTTTCTTGGTTTTGGGCTTTACTTCTAAAAATTCTCTAACTTCTTTAACTTCAACTCCTTTTTTTTCTAAGGTTTCATAAATTTCTTCTAACTGTTCAACATTTTTTTCTATTTCTGGAAAGAAATATAAAATTTCTGAGGTTGTAACAAAACCGCGTTCTCGTCCTTTTTTTAAAAGAGGTTCTATCTTTTCCGAAGATATTATTATTTCTTTCTTTCGCCGTTTAACTAAAGCTTTCTTTGCCTTTTTAATTTCTTTTGCTTTTCTCTTTTTTACTTTCTTTATCCCTCTCTTTACTTTTTTAATCTTTTTTTTCGCCGGCTGGCGGATTGGCTTTTTGAGCCTTTTTATCTTAACTACTTTTTTTGTTGTTTTAGCTTTTTTTGGTGTTTTAATTTTCCTTCCCGTTTTCTTCTTACCTAAAAGCAGTTTCTTCTTTTTTAAAGAGAGTTTCTTTTTTATCTTTTTTTTATCTTTTTTCTTTTTCACAGTTCTCTTGTTAGTTTATTAAATTTTTCTATTAAATTATTAATTCGTTCTTTGTCTTGATTTTCTTCTGCTATTTTAAGCTCCTCTGAAATCTCTCTTAGTCTATTTTTCACCTTCATAGATTTCAATTCTGTAAGACAAAGCTGAATTTCCTCCTCAGGATCTTCTTCGTATTCAACTTCGGCTCTTAAAGAAAGGGTGTCTAAAAAGCTTTTTAACTCCTCGTCAGCTTTCTCTTCTAATTTAGCCAAAATTGTCTTTAAATCCTTTTTCTCCCTTGCCCCAACACCAGGTTTTGATGTGGGGATGAACCCTTTAATCTCTTCTAAAAACTGTTGCGATTTTTCAGAGAAAAAAAGAAGTTGTTCCTCGTCAATCAAACTTAAATTCTCGGGCTCTTTAAGAACTAAAGAGAGAATTTTTTCTTCCAGAATCTGTTTCCTTTCTTCGCTGTTTTTTGGTGTTTTCGACGTCCAGCTATCTTCTGTTCTCTTTCTCATTTCATCTGCCAAACCAGTTCTTGCTTTTTTTAATTCTTCAAAAATATCATCCTCTCTAACCGCTAATCTTTTGGCTAGTTCCTGAACCCAATGAGATTGTTCAATTTTATTTGGTATTCTTTTTATAACGGGCAAAATTATCTTTCCAATTTCTTTTTTGCCTTCGGGCGTTTTTTTATCAAAACTTGAAAAGGCAGAATTAAAATAGAATTCAAGAATTGATTGAGCTTCTTTTGTAATTTTCTCCCAATCTTTAGGATTCTTTAAGATAATGTCAGCCGGGTCAGAATCTTGAGAGGGTATTTTTACTACTTTAATCCCAAATCCTCTCTCTTGGGCCAAGTCAATTCCCCTCTTCGTTGCCGTATCACCGGCAATATCCATATCAAAAGCTAAAATCAGGTTTTCGGAATATCTTTTAAGAATATTTAGATGAAAGGGGGTTAAAGCGGTTCCGGCGACAGCAACAGTATTTTCAAATCCTGCTTGAGAAGACATAATCACATCCGTATAACCCTCAACCAAAATACACTGATTTCGCTTCCGGATTTCTACTTTAGCACCATTTAATCCGTAAAGAATCCGACTTTTATCATAAAGTAAGGTTTGAGGGATATTAATATATTTTACCACCTCTTCTTCTTTATTTACTGTTTTATTTACTGTTTCAAATATTCTCCCCCCAAACCCGACAACCTGAGAACTTAAATCAAAAATAGGGAAAATTATTCTGCCCCTAAATCTATCGTAAAAACTCTGAGAACTTTCAGATTTTACTACCAAACCTGCCTTTTTTATATCTTCTCTTGTATAACCTTTACCAACCAGAAAATCAGATAAGCCGTGCCAGGTATCAGGACTATAACCAAGACGCCATTTCTTTATACTTCTTTCATTAATCCCTCTCTTTAAGAGATACTTTTTTGCTTCTTTTCCTGCCGAACTTCCTTCAAGTTGTTTCTCAAAAAATCGACAACCTAGTTCACAAATTTCATAAAGACGTTGTCTTGCTGTTTTTAATTCGGCTTGCCATTTAGAAGATTGTTTCTTTAATTCTACTCCGGCTTTTTGGGCCAAGATTCGCAAGGCATCGCCGAACTCAACTCCTTCAATTTCTTTAACAAAACCAAAAATGTCACCTCCTTTTGAACAACCAAAACAATGCCAAATTTGACGAACCGGCGAAACAAAAAAAGAAGGTTTTTTCTCCGAATGAAAAGGACAAAGACCTCTGTAGTTTGCTCCTGTCTTCTTTAACTTAATATAGCCACCAATAACTTCCACTATATCAAGTTTATTTTTGATTTCTTCAATCGGAGAAGTAAGCATAGAAATTGCTAAATTCAAATTTATCATAACATAAATTTTCGAAAAATCAATTTTAACAAATTTTTAACAGGTTGAGTCCTGCGGAAGATGAGATACATAGGTAACACCCTTGTTTTACCAAAATCTGGTAAAATCAAGGACAAATGTTTAACCTATGTATCGCTATGCAACAACTATTCGTCTACAAGGGTGTTTTAGGCATCCAGAAGTACATATCTCCACCCAACCTCAGCCCGGAAGCCAAGGGTCGCCTCAAATGGATGGACCATTACAGGCAGACAAAGAATGTTTCTTTGACCTGCAGGCATTTCAATATATCAAGGAAGACGTTCCATAAGTGGAAAAAGCTCTACAATCCGTACAACCTTGCCACCTTAGAATCAAGAGATAGGGCTCCGAAGAGAAAGAGACAGAGAGAGATATCATCAGAACAGGAAATGAGAGTGGTGAATCTAAGGAAGCAACATTTAAGGTACGGAAAAGAGAAGTTGTCGAGAATATATCAGTCTCTTTACAGAGAAAACATATCCTGCTGGAAAATACAGAAAACCATAGAGAAATACAGGCTCTATTATCATCCTGCAAGAACAGAAGCAATTAGAAGGAAAAGACAGAGATCTCAATACAAAAAGAGAATAACAGAGCTAAAGCAGAAGAAGATATCAGGGTTCCTGCTACAGGTGGACACCATAGTTATTTATTGGAACAGTGTTAAAAGATATATTGTCACTGCCATAGACAAATATTCCAAGATAGCTTTTGCCAGGATGTATACAACCCATTCCTCTTACAGCAGCAGAGACTTCCTGCATAGGTTAAACTACCTTTTAGATGGTAAGATAGAGAATACCCAGACAGACAATGGTTCTGAGTTCCTGAAGCACTTTGACAAAGCCTGTTGCCAGCTTAACATCAATCACTACTTTTCCAGAACCCATACCCCTAAAGACAATGCTGTTGTGGAAAGATTCAACAAAACATTACAAGAAGAA
>SDBS01005556.1_pt1 | contig 12268 bp, 6 predicted proteins | sample 2277091 | NCBI WGS metagenome assembly SDBS01 (sample SAMN10404972, study PRJNA504765) | marine sediment metagenome | isolation source: marine sediment core GS10_PC15, 163 cmbsf | place: Arctic Ocean: Southern Knipovich Ridge | collected 2010 | reverse complement strand
AATTCTCTCAATGTCCATTATCCTCTTTCCTCCTAATACGAGTTTTTCTATACTTATAAAATAGGGCACATTCTATTTTTTCTATAGTTTAGCTTTCCATTTTACGAGGTCTTCTTTTAGGACGTCTATCTATAGTAAACCTAAAACCTCAACCATCTGGTTAAGAAACTCCTCAGATCCTATAGGTTTTCCGCTAGAAGCTACCTAATTATTGACCTGGCATACATTCCCTATTTATCTAATTTAAAAGTGAAATATTAATTATCTGAGAAAATGAGCTGTGTCTATTTTTTCTTCAGCACCTTTTTCTTTTTACTAAACTTAATGTTTCCCCAATCAAACCAATTGATTTCTTTTAATCTTGCGCCACCAAGTCGTACGTGTTTATGTGAAGCCGGATTTTGAATGTATCGAATGTATACCTCGCCTAAATTCGATTGAATATTTCCCACGAGAAATAGATAATAGTTTTCCTTCTCCTCCTTTGCTTTCTCAAACTGATCTCTAGTTAATCCTGGCACCGGTTCCGAGAGCGACGCTTTCATTTCAATATATTTTCTGTCTTGGCCAAAGCAAAGAAGTATATCATACTCCCTCAAATCTTTATGAACATCTTTGATATGATTTTCTTTTTGTATGTCAAACAATTCCCTGCAAACCATCTTAACAAACTCTATCCCTATCTCCTCAACACCAAGGTTGGACACCAAAGGGGGAGGAGGTACTCCGCCTGGCACTTTCGCCTTTCCCTTCCGTTTTTTTCTGAATCCGATTTCTTTGCCCTTACCGTCACCGACTTTTGATTCCCTGATCTCGTCTACCTCGTACTCAAAGGGATTGGCAAGTTGAGGGAATAATCTGTCTGCCCCTTTTTCCGCTTTTCTTTCTCCACGAGTTTTCTCCTCTTTTTCTTTTCCTTCCTCCTTTTCCGTCTCCGATATTTCAGATGTATCCTCGGGTTCGCCTTCCTGCTCTTCAGACTGAAGCTCCTTAATTATTTTTATCTCATCAAGAAATGGACTGATGTGTTCTATTGAGAAGCCCTGCTTAAAGAAGGACTCCTGAATGTTGTCGATATCCAACCCATCAGCAATTAATTCTTTTGCAAAATTCATTGTGTCGTTCGAATATCCTTTGAAAATAGTGTTTATCGCATACTCCCTGATTCTCGATAATATCCTTTCGCTGTCCCTGATATTAGTAAGGTATAGATTATCATTAACAAATAACGTATCTATGAGAATTCTAAATGGAGGACCATCTTCATTTAATTCAATTTCTATTTTTTCGACATCGATAACTTTAATTTTCTCACTGAGTTCTTGTAAGCGAGCAATGTCATGCTCATGAATATCGCGCCCCCTGCTATGTTCGTACGTAGCCACCATTTTCAAGAGCAACCTGAATAAGATAGTTAAATCATTATTCTCCGTCCCATGGGGGATTGAATTCATGTTAAGTTTTGACTCAATACTTTCGATGCTGAATGTTTCCTCTAACTCACCGGGAAATTCCTGAATTATACTCAGATTGATTGCCTTATCCGGTAACCTTCTAGAGAACACCTTGTGCAGTTCTATGTTGCGACAGGTATATATACTGCTACTGTCAACCATCTTCCCTGAATTTGTCAGGAATATTTTCCTTGTTTTCAGCTTTTCCAGGATTTCTTTCCCAGCCAAATACTTGTAATACCATCTCACTTCAGTTATCTCTTCATGTGTTGGCAGGCTTTTAACCTTATTTATTCTTTTCCTCAACGCGGAGAATCTTTTGAAAACATCTTCCACAGAAGGAAATAGGTTTACGCCGAATTTTTGAAATAACTCAGGATTATCCTTTCCCAGGGTTTTATAAAAATCTCCAATTATCGGACGGTATTTCTTAAACTGTGTCGTTGGATCTGACCAGTAACATTCTTTTGGCTTAAACCAGCACGATTGAAAATAACCTGACCTGAGAAATATATCTGGCGATGCAAAGTCAAAATTAGACAAAAACTTGTAAATTTCACAAAGACGTAAAAGTTCTGAACGAGGAATATCCTTCTCCTTTCCCTCGTACTTTTTCTGCATGTATTCTATGGCGTTAATCAACTCTTCTTTTGTGGGCTCATCCCTCATGTTCAGGTCGTTCAAGAACTTCCCCATCCCTTTCGTGTCGAACGGAACGAGGAGCGTATGATGTGGAATTAATGCAGCGATTTTGGCTCCGAAAACAAAATTCATCAAATGGTGTTCCTTGCCCTTTCTGTCTCTGAGTTCGATGCGATTGAGAACTCTACCCACGCTGGAATCACACTTTCCGTAACTCCCGCTTGATATGAAGGTAGCCTCTAAAAAATTTCTCACATACTTTTCCTCTTTATACTTACCCGATAAGTCCTTTAATATATCGTAGACCACTTTGGTTTCTTCACTTAATGCCGTTAGATTCAGTTTATCCAAACCTGGAACTCTATAGTCGGTGAGCTTCCAATTAACGAGGTTTCGTCTAACCAAAAAAGGTGTATCGTCATCTCCGGAATACTTATTCTCCAACACCTTCAGATTTGACATGATTCCAATGTGCTCCAGAGCGTTGAGAATCTCCCTGTTACCGAAAACAATACGGTCACTGATTCTTTTATAAAAGGATGGGGACAAAAAATAGACTTTAGGCGTGTTATTGAATATATTGAAGGCGATACTTGGATGATTTTTCCTTCCCCTCAGATATACTTGCTCAACCTGCCCTAAGCCAGCAGGACTTTGCCTATGCGTTCCGACGTTGAAAGTCGTTACAGGTACAAGTATTTTTTTACATATCTCCTGTAATCGCTTTTTCCCTCGCCCGAAATCACTTCTATATCCTCCATCTTTCATTAATTTCTTTTGCAGTTTAGTATGGTAAAAAAGAAGCGCCGTGAAATATTGAATCCTCTTTTCTCGCAACAACTGCTTAGATTTAAGCAAAGGAACCACAAGATTTCTAATCAGGTGCCCCTCGTCTTCAAGAATTTTAATGGAGAAATTCTCAACTAAAAAGTTCCGGATAGCTTCTCTTTTGCTTCTGTCTACAGAATATTTATAGCTACCGCTGAATGTTGTAAAAATTGGGTGTAGGAATTGAACTTCTTTGAAATCCTCGATGTGCTGTATCTCACTTTTAGCTTTAGGCATTCTAAAATACAACTTCTCATGAGGCACACAAAAAGTTCTTTTATTCGTCAACATCCATTCATTAGTGTGCATCAGTTCTACGGTATGTTCACCTATCTCTTGGTTACTGCTAGCGATAGCAAAGCTGTAGTAACAGTTAAAGATCCATACAGGATCAATATCCTTGTTTCCCTTTTTCTTTAGAAGAATCCGCAATATTTCTTTGGACGTTAATCTTCTTACACCAATCCATTCGAGACACTTTCTGAGGATTGAGTTCCTAACCAGAAACAAGAGGCTGTACCTTTTGAGGTTGGCTAAACATAAATCTTTGTTGGTAAGAAAACTAGTAGCGGGATCACAAATAATATAATCCTTCAGACAGATTGTGTCCGAATAGTCTCCGAATTTGAATTTCGTATTGATGATTTCGCTTTTAAATGAACCTGTAAAGGGTTCGAGGAAAGAACTGATATTTTCTTCCCAGGGGGTTAATTCATGAAATTCGAGTGCTATTTTTTCGTGCTTGGTGCAGCTTTCGATAATCTTTGCGAGTAAGATTCCAAGATTTTCCAAGATCTCCTTATTCCATAGTAAATCCATCTGAATATATTTTCTGTCTGCCGTTGGAATGAAATCTCCCTGAAGGATAAACGGCAAGCCTGTGTCGGATTCGCTCAGCGGCAGGTAACAATGCAGCGGATATGAGCGTTCCTCTTCCGAGCCAATCGGCAAGGCAATCGAAACCTTGGTGCTTTTGCTCGCGCGTTTCTTGTCATATAACTTGCTATTGGGCAAATTCCTTTTAGCATCCTCAGAAATTCCTATGTTCAAGCTTCCCACAATCCATTCACTAGTTTTTGTTTCACTGTTGTTGTGTCTGTCAGTCGATTCCGTGCGGATTTGAATTTTTTTGCAAGTGTACGCACCAATTTTGTTAATGTCCCCTCTAACGTAGAACTCAATATCCTTGCGAGTGAAGGTGATACCAGCCTCGCCATTTCTTGAATCCTTCACCTCAATCATCTTTATAGCATTAAGGAACATTATCACACTTTGATCAAGTTCGTTCAGGATTTCCCCTATCCTGTCTGTTCCACACTTCCCCTTGTCATCAGGAAGCAACGGTGAATAAAAGATCGCCCCTCTGTGTGGAAATCCGTCTATCCTCTTGATGACATCAAAAGAAAAAGGTGGCAGCTCTCGGTGGGGAGAGGGATACAACATATCCTCAATGGTGAAATTATATTTTCCCGATACCAGCCAGGGCTTCTTGGTGATTGTAAATATCGTTTTTGCCCCCACTCCCAGAAAGCCTATTCCTTTCTTGTATTTCTGTGAGAGACCAATTGAGCAAAAACCCTTTATATCGTTCCTTTCATTCTCTATTCGAAACGGTTTGCCATCGTTGTAAATCATCAATCCCGAATCGTACAGATAGAACCCAACTTTGAGGGATTCTTCGTCTTCGGCATTTTGGATGAACTCTAGGGGAAAGTGGCTTGCTTTTAGTATTACGTTCTCGAGTATGTCCTTCAAGCCTTCAAGGTCTTCGCTGTCTCTATGTTTATCCTTTTCCCTTCTGACGTCTTCAACGGGCTTTGGATCCCAACTCCATTTATTGCTAATAGCTGTGTGTGATGTGTTAAATTTCATATATTCACCTGATTACAAGCTCGCCGGTATGCTCCATCTTCGAGAAACAAACACAAGCTGTTCCTTGTCAAGCTTTCTAACTTGTCATAACAATTGTGCATGCCCAATGCCTTTCCCTTTTCGCCCATTATTTCATATAACGTTTCGCGGGTACAAGAAGTTGCCCGACCAACGGGAGGGCAATTTGAGCGAAGTGTAGCGAAGCCTTGTACCCGCTGTTATAGGCAGTTGCTTCCATTCTACAACCTAAAATTGATAATACTAAAACAATGCAATTTCTATATTATCTTTGTTGATACCTTTATATAATTCAGTATCTATTCCGCCGAGTTTAAAACCACAAGCCTCATATCTTGAAAAATTGTCAATTTTTTAAAGAATTTTGTCGTTTTATTTTACCTCTTTCGAACTTTGATTCCATTTGCCAAAGATATTTCTCATAATTTCGAGTTCTTAAATTTCTTCTTGTGTTAATAATATATTTATAATGATTATTAAAATCTCGTTCAAAAGCAGGCTTTGAAACAATTAAGTCATGAATTATATCAGCAAGATGAGTTATTAGTTGCTTTTTAAATTGTAAGGAAAGTAAATTTTCACTTTTAAGCGTATTCATCTGTTTTTGTGCTATATCATTATTGTCAGAATTAAGAGGATAAATCCATTGCCCATGTGCAAGTTTATTTCTTACTTCTATAATTGAACGTAAATCCTTTTCAAGCATATCCATTATTGTTATATAACGACTAAATTCAGAATGATGCAGCGTATCTTCAGATAGAGCTGCTCTCGGCACTTGATATCGTTTACGAAATGCAATCTTAACTGTATATTTCCACTTATTAATTTGTTGAGATTTAGCATATATTTTTTGCCTATCATTATCATTGAAAGAATTTGGTTCATATAGAAGTTTCTGCAATCTACACTCTGCCCATGCACCAATTAGAAACGCGAAAAGCCTATTATAGGAAAAAATTATTTTTTCATTATTGGTTGAAATAGCTTTACGGATTGTTCTTGCTACTTGTTCGATAGCAGTTTCAATTGAACGTAAGTTTTTAACATGATATTCATAAAGTTTGCGTGGTAGTTTCATCTTAGAATGTCCTTTTACATTGATTCCCAGGGGCCAAAATGCACTGCATAAATTCAATGCACTTTGGCCCCTGGGAATCGAACCCAGGCAGATTTCCACTAAATAGTGGCTGTGTTTCCATTATACCATGGCCCCTAAAAGGATGTAATATTTTCATTAAGCAAATTATTTTTATGGTTTAATTCAGGTGTATCTGTACTAATAAAATTACAATTCCTGCTTTTTTAAAACATATAAACCTCTATCATCAAGATAGGCTCTATTAATTATACAAGTATCTATCAACCAATTCAATAAATCTATATATTTTGAATATATGTTTCTTTAGTATTAAGAATATAATGTTTTATTCGTTAATTAAAATATGAATACATCCTATTTTTTCTATGGTTTAGCTTTCCATTTTACGAGGTCTTCCTTTGGGACGTCTATCTATAGTAATACCTAAAACCTCAACCATCCGGTTAGAAATTCCTCAGGTCCTATAGGTTTTCCCCGCTAAAAGTTACCGAATTATTAACTTGACATACCTTTCCTATTTATCTATTTTAAAACCAAAAATATTAATTATCTAAGAAATGGGATGTTATCCCCATTTATTTTAAAGAATCATAATAATTAGATAACTTTATATCTCGTATAATTCATATTCTTTAGAAATACTGGAATCAATCTTCGAGGCATGCTCAATTGTTCTGATTATCGCGTCTCTAACACTCAACCCCGATGTTATTTGTTTTTTAAAGTATTCCCCAAAAATTTCTATTTTATCATTAGAGCTAATCGCAAATTCAATTTTTTCTGAACCCTTTATAAATTTAGTCTCGCCTTGAATATTTTTTTGCCAGACAAAAAAGTCTCCATTATTATCTCTTCCGGCAATCATAATTGCTAACCTTTCTGGTTTGTACATTTCAAAACAAGAAGCAAAAAAAATATTAATATTCTCTATTAATCTATGTTTATCACTAACATCATACTTTTTTATATGGTTCCAAACATATAATCCAGCTTCATATATCCCTGTCATTCCAAAATAAAGATCTTCGGCTAGTTGATAAATTTTTTGATAATCATCACTCACCCCGTTTCTTCGCTTTCCCCTTTTGTCAGAAGCAATATAAAGTTTTTTATTTCCTTCAATAACACTTATAACTATACTCATATTCTCTTTGCTTTCCTTTTATTTTCTCCAATTTTGTTTTATCCCTAAAAATTACCAATTTTACTTCTGTGCTTTGATATTTCTGATCTTGATCTTTCCAGAAAAAAGTAAATTTTTAATTATATTTCTCTCTTCTTCTCTTTAATAAATATACACATCCTATTTCTTCTATGGTTTAGCTCTACATTTTGCGAGGTCTTCCTTTGGGACCTCTGTCTACAGCAATACATAAATCCTTAACCATCTGGATAATAAACTCCTCAGATCCCATAGGTTTTACGTTAAAAGTTACCGAATTTTTGACCTGGTACACCTTCTATTTATTTAATTTAAAAGTAAAATATTAATTATCTAAGAAAATGGGATGTGTCTCTATTTATTATCTATGAATGCTCGTAGCCCAAAATTCCTTATTATATTTCCAACAATTCCCAATTGGAAAAATCATCAGGGTTTAGATCGCTACCCCGTTTTTTGTAGCTCATCCAACGACCGGAAAAATCTTTAGAATTAGTATTGGCAACAATACCACCTGATAAATTCTTTCCTTTTTTATTTTGTTCTTCTAAAAATATTTGTAGTCCATCACTTTTCTCTCGTGCGTCTTTAATTGTGTCTCCACTTTTAGTATCAAATAGCCCGACAGAATCATCTTTAAATTGCACGATGAAATCAACATAAAATGGCTTGTGTTTACCATTCTCAATATAAGGAATAGCAAAAAATGTAGCATCTCGGTCTCCATTTTTAAACCACCAGGCTAATTGATCTGATTTTTCTAAAAATTCAATAAATGCTTTTTCTGTATTCCATTTGTTGTCATAGTAAAACGGAATCATTACCGATTTTTCAACTTTTAATTCTGCATAATTACCACCGAAATTAAGCATTTTAGGTAATTCCCAATTTAGTAATTTTTGTAATTTATTATCTCGTTTCTGTGTCTCGGCAATATATTTTTCTTTTGTACTATCGATAACATTTACGAAATGTTGAAAATTTTTTGGACTTAAAACAATATTGATAATTTCAGAAAAACGTTCGGTATATTCCATACCTAAACATATTCCGAAAAAATAATAGATCGCCTCTTTTACTCGTCCTATTGATCTATCTTCGGGGTAGAAAGGCGAAAGATTGTTGCGAACAAAAAAATCATAGAGTTTTTGTAAGTCGATTTCGTTTTGTATATCAATTTTTAACTCACTTTTTATCTCTTCTTTAACTAGCATATCCACGCTTTCGGCTTCATAATCGGAAATAAAAGAAGTTTCAATTTTTTGTTCTTTTGTTTCCAATTTCTTTTCCAAATCATATCTTTTTGCTTCTTCCAAAAACATAGTACTAAATAATGGGGTTAAACGAGTTTTTTCTCTTTGTCGCAAACGATAAGCGGATTCAAGTTTAATTTCTTTATAATCTTCAATCCTTTGGCTCGTATAAATTGTTACATAACTTCTGGCCATGTCTTCTTTAATTTCAATATTTGTTAAATTCGTATAAACAAAACCATGATTCAAAATATCTTTTGGATAATGACCTGTATCAGGTTCTGGCATACGCATAATACGACCAACTGTTTGAACAGAAAATGTTAGGCTTTTCCAATCTCTGAAAAGGACTAAAATTTGCGCTCGCGGGCAATCCCAACCGAGTGCGATTGCTTGCTTAAAAATCAATACTTCCGTTTCTTGATCGTTCTTAGCGATATTTTCTAAATTTTCTTTTTCTTCTGAAAGATAAATTGCCAATTTCCCGTTTTCTGTTGTTATTCCATGTTTATCTTTTAAAAATTGCACAACCTCTTCTTTTATTCGATCTTCTTGTTGTGTTTTTCTGTCAGGCAGTTGAATAAGCAAAAGCGGATTAATGTTTATTTCTGCTTCTTTGTATGATTCTGCAATTTCTGCTCTTTTTTTCAATGCCTCTTCAAGTACCATTATGTCAGTTCCATCGGCTAAAGCAGTTTTTAAATTATCTCCGGAAAGTATGTTTTTAAAATCGGCATTTAGAATTACTGATTTTTTTATCATTCCCTCTAACTTTACATCTTCAAGTGGTACAGAAACGATTTCATCAGGACTTTGTATGGTAGGTGTTGCGGAAACTTCAATTGTTAATTTGGGAGCGATATCACGAATTAAATCCTGGGAAATTTCACTTGTAGCGTGATGATGACTTTCATCAATTACTAAAACAATTTCTCGCCCTTTTTCCTTAGTATTTTCGATAATTTTACCTAGATAAAATTCTTTTTCATTTTCTTTTACAATCGTGTTCTTATCTTTTTTGTTGATACTCTCCCAGTTTAAAAACAGGATTTCATTTTCATCAATTTGTTTATCTGTTAAATCCTCAAAATCAGAACACTCAAGAACACGAGAATCTTCATAATATTTTTCCAGCTTCTTCTTGCTTTGTGTGTGTAGCTTTCTTGGGGCAGTCCAAATGAATGCAAGCGGTGTTGTTATTTCTCTATCATCTACAAGTTTTTTCAAATACTCCGCTGTCATTATGGTTTTTCCAGAACCAGTAGGGGCTTTAAAAATAATTTTTTTGTCTCCACTTTGTTCAAGCAGTTCTTTGCTTCTTGTGAAAAGTTTTTTTATAGCCGTATTTTGGTAATTTTTTAATTGCATAATATCTCCCATTATTTAAATATTCGACGATACACTCGCAATATCGCCTCTGGTATCGGGGACAGTTTTACTTTATTTTTTACATCCTCAAACTCTTCGTCAAAAGTATCATCGCTAAGCGAAAAAACGTAAACACTAAATTTTCCTACTATATTGACAATTTCTTTTTTGAAATCATCAATCGCCAAATGTTCATAAATAATACCAGTATATCGTTTCTTATTGCGAAAAATTTTGTATTTCTCGCTTGATGTGACTTCTTCAAAAGTACCTTCTTTAATGCAAAGCATTTCTGTTGCTTTTTTTGTAAGCTTGGTTCGGTTTCTATCAGTTGGATCGGCAGGGACAAAAGATGTTTTATAATATTTGAGATTTCCGCCTAAACCTTCAATAGTCCCATTAGATTTTTTAATGCCATATACTCGAATATGATTATCTTCGATTTTTACTTCAATCTTATCAAAATATTTTTCGGATTCTTCTTTTACCTGTGTAATACGATCAAGAATAAGATCAAAATCTTGTAATACTTTAAATGTTAACTTTCTTTCAAATAAAATCTCTCTTATTTTGCCAGAAAATGTATAACCTTTTATTACTTTAGTTAATCTAGGAAGACAAACATCCTCAGCAATTCCATTTTCATTATTTGTACAAAGAATAAATTTTCTTGTTCCTCCATCTTTTTTATTCAATTCAAGTACAGATTGTCCAGTAGTGCCTGACCCAGCAAAAAAATCTAATATAATCGCATTTTCCTTTGAGGAAGCAACACGAATACAGTCAGCAGTCGCAAATGGAGATTTTGGAAAATTGAAAGACTCTCTAATTCCCAATATGTTATCTAGTGTTTGCGTACCATATTCACTTGCAGAATATTTCGTGTCCTCCCAAAAACTTTTCGGAGTTTCGCCTGTTAGTCCACCTTTAAATTTGAAATATAATTGTAAGCCGTATTTTGTTTCTTTTGTAAGCAACTCTTTATTTTTATACATTTCATCTATAACATCACTTGATCTTCTCCAAATTCTTTTTTCTCCCTTGGTGTCTATAGGTAAAATTTTTATTTGCAATTTTTCTCTTGTACTTATTTTCCCAGATTGAGGATCGAAATAAATAGGATAATATCTTTTTGAATCCGGCTTTGCTAAACTGTCAGCACCTTCTTTACGCAAATTTCTTTCTTCGTACCAATCACCATTTTTATCTTGCTTGTAACTATGTGATTTTTTCGAAGGATCTTTTAATATTTTGGCTACACTTGTTGTTTTATTTCTTGAGAAGAAAAGTGCATACTCATGTTGGGCCGCAATTTTTCTTTTTGATTTTCTTCCTCCTGGATTTATTCTAATTACTATAGAACCCAAAAAATTAATTTCGCCAAAAATATCTTCAAGCAACATCCAGAGCCTTGGCATTTCGTAATCATCAATAGTCACACATATAATTCCATCAGGAGCCAATACATTTTTTGCGATGCTGAGTCGGTGATAAATAAAGGAAAGCCACTTTGTGTGTCGATAAGGATCTTCTCCATCCACATAGTCATTATTATATTTCCAATCCCTCGCTCCTGTGTTGTATGGCGGATCAATATAAATTACATCTATTTTACCTTTATGCGTGTAATTCAAAACAGAAAGAGCATGATAATTATCTCCTTCAATCAATAAATTCATCGGTTTTTCTGGGTCTGTGATAATCTCTTTCTTTTTAACTTCTTCTAAAATTGGTAACTCTGTTTTGCATCGCTCAACAACATCTTCCGGCTTATCTTCCCAAACAAGTCCATATTTTTTACGTTTACGAAGTTGCTCAATCTCTTTGATTAATTCATTTTTATCCCAGTTTTTATAATCTTTTTTTGCCATAGTTTAATTGCTTCCATTAAATAGTTTTATTATATCTGTTTTCCCCTAAATGTGAAGAAATCATATTTCTTTTATCAGTATGTGACAGGGGATGGTTCTTTGTCACACTTTACTAATTTATTTTTACCTTATTAAATTGCCGCCAGCGGCCAAAAGAATTAGTCTTTTCTAATTTTTCTATACTTAATATTAATTCGACAAAAGGTTGGGAAAATCCTTCTTTTTTGTGAAATTGTTTTATTTTATTCAATATTAATTATTATCCCCTCTTCTTCCCATTCCTCCCATTCAAGGTTGGTTAGATCGGGTAATTGTGTGAGATCTTGCGGTTCCTTGAATCCTCCGAGTTCTGCTCTTAAGGTGATTATTTTATGGGCGAGAGGTTGGCTTATTTGTAAAATGCTGGTAAGTTCTTCCTGGGATGCGGAGTTGATATTTATTGTTTTATCTTCCGGTTTTTGAAGAGCAGGGGAAATGGAATTATAAAAAAAAGAGAAGTAGACTTCGGTTTTGGCAAGGGAAATAAGAAAAAATTGAGATATAAGAATTGTGGTTAGTAAAAGAATAGTAGTTAGTTTGATTTGTCTTTTATTTTGTGGCATTATTAGATTTCTCTTTTTTAATTATTTTTAATAGAGCATGCCGGTGAACATCTGTCCTACTGAAAAAAGAGCTTTTATAATTGTACCACGCAAGTT
>SDBS01005555.1_pt1 | contig 12270 bp, 4 predicted proteins | sample 2277091 | NCBI WGS metagenome assembly SDBS01 (sample SAMN10404972, study PRJNA504765) | marine sediment metagenome | isolation source: marine sediment core GS10_PC15, 163 cmbsf | place: Arctic Ocean: Southern Knipovich Ridge | collected 2010 | reverse complement strand
CTCATAGATCGCCAGGAATTCCTTTCGGTAGTCGATTTCTTTTTCAGGGAAATGCTTCTTAAAGGTATCCATGGAGCTTACACCATGCTGAAAACGCCTTTTCGTGAAAACCGGCATTTCCATTCCTGTGACGGCTTTAACACCACTTGATACTACCCTGCCTTTGAGTTCATAAAGTTTCTCATGATCCCAGTCCGTAAGTTCAATAAATGGTATGCCTTCCGCTATTTCAATAACGTTTTCCAGGGTATAGGGACTGAAGGCTTCAAAACCAAGGCTGTCCGCAGGTGTGCAGGTACGCATATACCCCCTGCTCAATCCTCCGGAATAGGTCAGGGAGTGTTTCATTTTGCCAACACCCCAGCCCTCATGATATAACATTAGATTATTCAGCACACTTCGAATGGTCAATTCGGGATTTTCTTCAATCGGGTAATCCTTTAGGTTCTCATCACCACCCTCACCGTCAATAATGTATTTCCAGTCAGGATAACGGGAGCGGATATCCTCAAGTACTGCTAAATTCATTGTGGCAGCCTGTATATCCAGAGGTTTGTAATCCTCAACAACCCTGATGGTTTTCTTCCAGTTCAATGCTGATGACTTAATTTCAATGGGTTCCAGAAAAAGCTCCAGGTCCAGGGCTTTCAGAAACTCCCGGGCCTGTTTCAGATCATCACCCTTGCCATCCACACTCAGGGTAAACGCTTTTAACCTTGACGGGCTTTCTCCAAGCTCCAGCAGGGCATGATAAGTCAGCAAAAACACCGAGCCGCTGTCAATACCTGCAGAAAAAGTGACTCCAATGGGTCCCGCTTTTGCCCTGAACTTCAGCCATTTTTTAATCTCTTCATATAAAATGCCAATATAGTTTCTGCCTATGGTTTCTACATTTGTGTTTTTGAACTTGTTCCGTTCCGGAGTAAAGAAACGTTTGTAAACCGGACTTGGATCAGGACAGCCCAGTAATTCAATGCTTGTAACATGGTGGGCTGGAGCCATCCTTGTATAGGAGGGGTGAAACTGATCCTCCAGTCCTTCCTGTTTGAGATAATTATGGATCTGGTCAATGCGCTCAGCAATCACCAGGCAGGGGCCGTCCTCTAATTTTGCAATAAAAAAACGCAGGGGGCGCCCGATGGATCTTGCCAGGTGTATTTTTTTCCCTTCCTGTGCAACCAGGGCAAATTGCCCGTCGATCCTGCGTACAGCCCGGGCATCTCCTGTTTTGATCAGTCCAGTTGCTTCCTCCCGGGACATGTTATAAATAACATTCTTTTCAGGATTTGTCAGATCCACAACGCGGTTTACATATTCTTGATTCATCGTTAGCTATGATTTTATTTCATATGCAAAGTAAAGTATTTTGTGGATAATTTGTGTCCTGAAGGTTCCAAGGAACAACCAGGAGGTATCCGTCACCCTTTACCATTTCTGCCGTTCAATTAATAGGTTTGATATTTCGAAACCTTATTTATACGAAATATTTAAAGCTGTTCGCTTTCACAATATTTCGTGTAAAAGAATGTATGTTCATTTGGCATAAATTTCACAGGATGATAGATCTGCTGTATATTGTTATCGCAAAGCCATTTAATCAAAATACATGGTAGTAAAATGCGAATAACCGTTGAACGAAATAACAAATAACAGCAACTCATCCATGTAATTCAAGTGATCGAAATTTTCTTGAACCTTATCTTCTTGACTTATATTGAATATATCAATATATTTGTCTATACAATATGAAATAAAAGATAATCCATTGATATAGAAAGATTACATAAATCAAACGAAATAAAATATTAATATAGGCATCTATATATATTATTGAAAAAGCATATTTAAGATTTTCAAATAATTTATATCCAAAACCTCCTAAAACCTATTGCCTATGAAGACGTATTATTTTCGCCAAAAATGTAAATTAATGCGCATGATTATTGCCATATAGGTGCAAATTCTGGCATGCCTTAATTTCAAATTCCAACCTATTCTAAAATCTTTACACAAACTAACTTTATGAACTCATGAAGAGGAAACCTTTACTTATTAACCTAGGAATTAAGCGATTCTTGCCGAAAAAGATATTAATAATCGCAGGAATCACCATGTTACTGCTTTTTATTGGTACTGTTGGCAGCTATGCTGCGAATCCCCTCTCATCTTCAAAAAATAATGATGCAAACAACGTACGATTGCAGGTGACAGAAGTAACCGGAGTAGTTACAGACAATGAAGGAGAGCCCTTACCAGGTGTAAGTATCATTATTAGTGGAACGACCGTTGGGGTTAGTACCGACCTGAATGGTGCTTATACCCTTGAGATTCCTGTCGGCCAGGCTACTCCTGTAATCCTGGCGTTTTCGTATGTGGGTTTTGAAACACAGGAAATTGCGGCCGGCAATCAGACCACCATTGATATTGTGCTTGAAGTTGAATCCCTGGGTTTGGATGAAGTCGTTGTTGTTGGTTATGGTTCGCAAAGGAAGTCGGACATCACCGCGGCGATCAGTTCTATCAAACCTGAAGATATCGTAGAACTGTCTTTGGCTCGCGTTGACCAGGCGTTGCAAGGACGAACCAGCGGGGTTTATGTATTGAATACAGATGGTTCACCGGGTGGCAAGACCATGATTCGGATCAGGGGACTGAATTCAATCAATGGAGGGAACCAACCCCTGATCGTCATCGACGGCCTTCAGGGAGGGGATCTTGAATCTCTCAACCCAATGGATATTCAATCCATGGAGATACTGAAAGACGCATCGGCCACAGCCATTTATGGTTCAAGGGGGTCCAACGGGGTCATTCTGATCACAACGAAACTCGGGAGGCCCGGGAAGCCTGTGATTGATGCCAGTGCCAGTTTCGGTATTCAGCATTTGTTACGAAAGTTACCGACCCTGTCCGCAGGTGATTATGCCAGGCATGTCAATGCCCATGAAATGACCAACACGGGAGGTGGAAATATACCCACGCCAAAATTTACTGATGCAGAGATCACTGAATATGACCGGTCCGGGGGTACCGATTGGCAGGATGAGATCTATCAAACAGGCGTTGTTCAGAACTACAACCTTGCGATGAGCGGGGCAACGGATAATCTGAAATACATGGTTTCAGCGAATTATTTGAACCATCAGGGGGTCCTGCAGAATTCCCAATACGATCGCATTTCACTGCGAACCAATATGAATGCAGATATTGCAAAATGGGTCGATTTTGGTTTGAACTATGCCTTTACCAAGGAAACCTATAAGTCTCCCCCATTCAGGGATGAAGAAGAAAATGGCTGGACAGGCCAGGCTGTCAATAACGCTGCCCGCTGGGCCCCGACCGAGCCCGTTTACGATGAGCAGGGTAATTATTGGAAGCATCGTGTGGGTTATGGACCCTATGATACCTGGAACCCGATGGCATCGGCTGTAGAGCCTGACATCACCAGGCCGACATATAAAAACAATCTGAACCTGTTCCTGAATTTTGATATCCTGGCTGGTTTGAGCCTGAAAATAACAGGCGGCGCACGGATAACAAATATAAATCACCGCGATTATTACAATCAGAAGACCAAGGCTGGAACCATGAATAACGGATTTGCGACTTTGGATGAAGCTGTATACGAAACATGGCAAAACAGTAATATCCTTACTTATGATAAAACATGGGGAAGTCATCACCTTACACTGACCGGCCTGGTAGAACAGATCTATGATAGAGGACGCTCGACACATACCTCCGCAAAACAATTTATTGTCGATCAGCTTGGCTATAACAATATCGGTGGTGCCGGTTTACTTCAAAAGAGTTCCAGCGCCTATGAAAGGTCCCTGCTTTCCTATATGGGCCGGATTAATTATGCACTTTTAAATAGGTATTTACTTACGGTTACCTACAGGGCAGATGGCTCATCCGTTTTTGGGGAAGATAATAAATGGGGCTATTTCCCATCCGGTTCGGTTGCCTGGAGATTATCCGAAGAACCATTCCTTCAAGGAGTCTCAGGCTTATCGGATTTAAAATTGCGGGCAAGTTACGGCCAGACGGGAAACCAGGGAATCGATCCTTACCAGTCGCTGGCCAGGCTTTATTCCGACCCTGGCGATTGGGGACCTGATTATCCCTGGAATGGTATTTCACCTACCAATACCGGATTTGCTATAGGTGGTCTGGCCAATCCCAATCTGAAGTGGGAAACTACCGCACAGACGAATATAGGATTTGATTTGATGTTGTGGAGTGGCAGGTTGTCAACCACCATTGATGTGTACAAGAAAGTTACGGATGATTTGCTGATGGACAGGTCATTACCAGGTTATATTGGTGTTGGCAGTGTATTGGACAATATCGGTTCCATTGAAAACAAGGGACTGGAAGTAATGATTGGGGGAGATCCGGTAGTAACCAGCAATTTCAGATGGAACACATCATTCAATCTCACCGCAAACAGGAATAAGGTCCTTGATCTGGGTGAAGATGAAGAACTGGATTTCAGTTCCTCCTATGGGGGCTACAGTCTGAACAGGTTTATGGTCCTCAGGGTTGGTGAGCCTTATGGCACCATGACAGGCTGGGATTTCCTGGGTATCTGGAGTACAGACCAGGATGCAGAAGCCCGGAGCTATGGCCAGCTTCCCGGAGACGAGCGATTCCGGGATGTGGATCAGGACGGAGATGTGGATGATGATGACAAGGTGATCATCGGTAACGGGTATCCTGATTTCACATACGGATGGTCCAACCGCTTTTCATACAGAAACTTTGATTTATCCCTTTTGTTTATTGGTATGCAGGGAGTTGACCTTTTCAACACACTGCGGATAAGAAGGGAATCCGCCTGGGAAGGTATCAGTCCCGTATTGAAGGATGTCTGGACACCGGAAAACCAGGATACAGAAGTCCCAGGTATGATTGACGGGGCTTACAGGGAGGAACAGTTGCTGCAGAATAAATATTTCGTTGACGGTGAAACTTCAAGGTGGGTAGAGGATGCCTCATTTTTCCGCCTTAAAACCATCACACTATCTTATAATTTTAGTCAGGATCTGATCCGGTCGATAGGATTTAATAAAATCAGGGTCTATTTCACTGCCGTTAACCTGTTCACGATAACCAATTATACCGGATATGATCCGGAAGTAGCTCAATTTGCCAACTGGGATGATGCCGTAATTGGTGTGGACCTTAGCGCATATCCCTCGTCTAAGACATATACATTTGGAGTAGAGCTATCTTTCTGATTTGAAATACTAAAACATTTAAATAATGAAAAAAGTCATAATAAACTTCAAGAATTCGATAGCGATCATCACGGTCATTCTCCTGTCTGGTATCGGGTGTGTGAGTCTGGAGGAAAAACCGTTGGATTTTACCAGTCCCGACAATTTCTATGGTACGGTAAGCCAGATAGAAGCTTCCCTGACAGGTGCAATGGGCGAATTATACAGCCAGTGGGGCGGTTATTCATATGGCTGGGGACCATTTCATACTGATCATATTTATGACCGTGATCTTGTTTTTAGTTCAAGTCACGGAACTGGGTCCTGGGACTCGCATTATGGTGCCAATGCCATACTCAACAGCGTTATCGCTGCTCTGAATGAAGATAAACTGGGAGCGACAGTTGCACAGGAAGAGAAGGATAAACTGATGGGCCAGGCTAAATTCCTCAGGGGATTCAATTACTTCTGGTTGGTAAGGCTGTATGGGGATATCCCGATAATTACCGAGGATACAGATGTGATTGCCGGTGAAATCACCAGGGATCCCATTACGATTGTATACGACTTGATCATTGCCGACCTGCAAGTTGCCGAAGCTAATCTGCCAGATGCATGGGAGGAAGGCAAGGGCGGCAGGCCTTCAAAATGGGCTGCTAAGACTTTGCTGGCAAAGGTATATATCACCATGGCTACTGCGCCCATGAACAATAACTCTTATTTTCAGCAGGCAAGAGATAAGGCCAGGGACGTAATAGATAACGGACCTTATGATCTGACGCCTGATGTTTATAAGGTATTTGATCTGGGAAATAAATTTTCTCCAGAGATCATGTTCAGTTTCAATGCCACGGAGGATGATATTGCCACACCACCTCAAATCTGGCTACCAGGTTCCATGGCTTTTGGTTGGGGTGATTTTGCGCTGGAAAAGGATTGGGCAGAAGCTTATCCTGAACAACCCCGAAAAGATGCCTATATGATCCTTTATGACTGGGATAGTACCTCATATTTAGATTGGGATGGTACGCATACGCCTCATTTGAGAAAGTACGTTTATAATTCACGTGAGACTATGGAGTCACTGAACACATGGGCAAATATCCCTTTGATCAGGTTTGCTGATGCATTGTTGTTGTTCGCTGAAGCGGAAAACCAGGTCAACGGAGGTCCAACGCAGGCTGCTGTGGATGCGGTAAACCGGATCATAGACCGGGCCAATGATTATGTTGATAATCCGAGTCATCCAAAATTAACGACCAGCATGTCACAGGCTGAATTTGATGCTGCGGTCATCGATGAACGAGGACTGGAGCTGTTTTTCGAATATGACCGTTGGTTCGATCTGGTAAGAAAACGGATACTCTGCGAGAAGGTGAGACCCGCGATGCAGGTAAATTGTGATGAAAATGATTACCTGTGGCCGATCCCTTACAATGATCTGAAGCTTAATGAGAACCTTACCCAGAACCCGGGTTATACAACACCGCAAGATTAAACAATATTTGTTTTCTTTTAAATCAAAAAGCTGATAAATATCCGTGGATAAAACTTTATCCGCGGATATTTTTTTATATTCTGTCAAAATTGCACAGACCCATCAGAAAATACCCTTATGGCTCGTAAGTCAACCAGCATAAGATCAATCAGGAGTTTCTTGGCAGCGACCTTATATTTGATCATTTTTGCCATACTGGTATTTTCACTGACCAATTGTCTCAGACCTGGTTCTCATAATACGTTCCATGGTAAATCGCTTTTGCAGGAATTATCTTCCTCCCATACAGGGATACAGTTCATTAATCAACTGCATGAGAGCGACACCAATAATCCCCTTTTTTATGAATACTATTATAACGGTGCAGGGATAGCGGTCGGCGATATAAACAACGATGGGCTGAGTGATATATTATTTGGGGCCAACATGGAAAAGAGCCGCTTGTATTTGAATGAGGGAGGATTGAAATTCATGGATATCACCGAAAAGTCAGGTATTAACACTGAAGGTAGCTGGGTCACCGGAGTGAATTTTGTTGATATTAACCAGGATGGCTGGCCGGATATTTACCTGAGTGTGGGAGGCAATATTGATGATGATTACCGGAACCTGCTGTACATCAGCAATGGAGAGAAGGATCACCTGGCTTTTACCGAAAGAGCTGAAGATGCCGGACTCCAGGATGATGGCTATTCAACACAGGCCGCATTTTTTGATTATGACCGCGATGGTGACCTGGACATGTACCTGGTGACCTCTGCAATGAATGTACCGAATAAAAATTCAGTCAGGCGTCCTGTTGGTGACGGAACCCATATTACCACGGACCGCCTATACAGGAATGAAGGCACAGATCATGTAACTCAACTGCCAAAATTTCGCAATGTATCCAGGGAAGCCGGCATTAACTGGGATGGATTTGGGCTTGGGATCAGTATCAGTGATATAAACAGGGATGGCTGGCCGGATATATACGTTTCAAATGACTATATAAGCAATGATTTACTCTATATAAACCAGGGTGATGGCACATTTAAGAATGACATCAGGAATTATTTCAAGCATGTGAGTTACAGTACCATGGGAATTGATATTGCAGATTTCAATAATGATGGCCTGGTTGATGTATTCACCCTCGATATGCTCCCGGAAGATTATTTCAGGAAAAGGATAATGGCCGGGAATATGCGGAGTTATGAAAGATATAGTGCCGAATTAAAAGCGGATTACCTCGAACAATATATACGGAATATGCTTCAGTTGAATAACGGAGCACTTAATGGGGAGTATTCTTTCAGTGAGATCGGGCAGCTTGCCGGCGTATTTGAAACTGATTGGAGCTGGGCACCCTTATTTGCAGACCTTGATAACGACACCTACAAGGATTTGTTTATCAGCAATGGCATTCCGCACGATCTCACGAATATGGATTATTCTGCCCTTTGGATAAGCACTATGAAAAAGAATCCCTCGATTGATTTCGAAGTGCTCAGGGCCATCTTGATGAAGGACCTGAATACAAGGGAGAAGGTAAAAAAACCAAACGTTGTTTACCGGAATTCGGGAGGGTATGTATTTGATGATGTATCCAAAGAATGGGGAATGGACCAGCCGTCGTATTCTACCAGCGCTGTTTTTTCCGATCTCGATAACGACGGGGACCTTGACCTGGTCGTGAGTAATATCAATGATCCTGCTTCAGTATATAAAAACACGCTGATTGATAAAGCGGGTCCGGACAGTTCCTCGCATTACCTGGTCATTCATTTGTCAGGTAGCGAGTTTAACAGAAATGGCATTGGGTCCAGTATCACTCTATACCACAACAACCAGCTGCAGTTTTATGAACATTTCCCGGTCCGCGGTTTTCAATCGACGGTCGACAGAAAAATTCATTTCGGACTGGGAGGGAACCTGGTCATTGATTCATTATTCATTCAATGGCCTGATGGCAAAATTCAATGCCTGTATGATATCCCTGCCAACCAGGCATTGGTCCTGAACTACCAGGATGCGTCAGGTCAGGAATACCAGGAAATTTCTGAAGCTTCTGATGACCTGTTATTTAAAGAGGTGTCAGAAAAAACCAATATTAAGTATGAACACAGGGAAAGGGAATTTGTTGATTTTGACATTCAGCCATTGATACCGCATATGTATTCCAGAGAAGGGCCTGGCATTGCGGCGGGTGATGTGAATGCTGACGGGCTGGACGACTTTTATATCGGCGGGTCGACGGGGTTTGCGGGGGAAGTGTTCATTCAGGATAGATCCGGCCAATTTTCTTCCTATCCCCTGCCCGGAAATAAAAACTTTGAAGACATGGGAGCGCTTTTTTTCGACGCCGATTCCGATGGCGATGATGACCTGTATGTAGTGAGCGGCGGTACCGGCCTGCCTCCGGGTAATCCGTTCTATTCTGACCGGTTATTTATTAATAAGGGCAGGGGAAATTTTGAAATCATAAATGATGCCCTGCCAGTGGATGGAGTATGCGGTTCGCAGGTTACCGCTTCCGATTTTGATAAAGATGGCGACCTCGATCTATTTGTCTGCGGGAGGGTGGAGCTGGAAAATTACCCGATACCGACAAGAAGCTATCTTTTACGAAATGACAGCGATGGCTCTATTGTCCGCTTCACGGATGTCACAAGCAGCCAAGGTAAGGGACTGGAGAACGCGGGACTAATTTCCGCTGCTCTGTGGTCAGATTTCAATAAGGATGGCTGGCCTGATCTGATACTTGCCGGCGAGTGGATGCCTATTAGATTTTATCAAAATGTCAATGGTGTTTTTCAGGATGTAACCCGGAATACAGGGTTGGAAGATTACCCCGGATGGTGGAACAGCCTGGTTGCTGCTGATTTTGACAGGGATGGTGATATGGATTATGTTGCTGGTAACCTGGGACTGAATACACGGTTTAAAGTTTCGCAGGACCAGCCCATGCGGATTATTGCAAAGGATTTTGATATGAATGGGACCCTGGATCCCATAGCCAGCTATTATGTCCAGGGAAAAAGTTATCCCATTTGCCATCGTAATTTAATGTTGAGCCAGTTGCCCTACCTGAGAAAAAAATTTGAATTGTATGAGGATTTTGCCCGTGCAAGTATGTCAGATCTTTTTACTGAGAGTGAGATTTCGGATGCATATGTTGCTGAATGCAGCTTTCTTGAATCTGCTTATTTTGAAAATAAAGGAGATGGATCATTCCAAATTCATCCATTGCCGATAGAAGCTCAATTTGCACCTGTATTCGGGATGCTGGCCAATGATTATAATTCGGATGGCAATTTTGATCTCCTGCTGGTTGGGAATTTCCATTCATCCAATGTTGAAGACGGTCAGCATGATGCGTTTAAAGGATTATACCTTGAAGGTGATGGCAGGGGAAATTTCTCTCCGGTTTTAACGCGTAAGAGCGGATTTTTTGTAGATGGTGATGCCAAAGGAATGGCCGAAATAACAGCATCGGATGGAAGTTCATTGATACTGGTTGCCCAGAATGCGGGAGAAATGATGGTGTACAAAACAGGTACAGCAAATAAACATACCATCCGGTTAAAAAGGGACGATGTCCGTGCAGAGATTGTTTATGATACTGGAGAAACCGGATACCGGGAGTTTTATTATGGCAGTGGTTATCTTTCTCACTCTTCAAGGGTCTGCCATCTCCCGAAGAATGTGGTTTCCGTCAGGATAATAACATATACCGGAGAAATCCGTGAAATAATCAATAACCAATAAATATGAAACGAAGACATTTTTTTAGCAGCCTGACATGGAGCATTGCCGGGCTGGGTTTTGCTACCTCCTCCTGCTTAAAATCAGGTGAGAAAGAATCTTCCCAGCAAACCGGAACGGAAGGTGATCAATCAACCAACAGGGTGCCTTCCTACCGTGAAAAGATAAAAACCTTATTTTCTGGCGGCAGTGTAAAAGGGGCCAACGACCGGGTTGTACTGGCCCTGATTGGCGCTGGCAGCTGGGGGACGAATCTGATCCTGACTGTCGCGGATATTAATAAAAATGTATTTGTGAAATACATATGTGATGTTGATGACACACGTGGTGGCAGAGCTATTAATGAACTTGAAAAGATACAAAAAGTCAGGCCTGTAAGGGTGCGGGACATGCGTGAAGTTTTTAATGACAAGGAGGTTGACGCAGTGATCGTTGCCACCCCGCAACATTGGCATGCACTTGCCACCATTCGGGCATGCCAGGCAGGCAAGGATGTGTATGTTGAGAAAAATATTTCTTTGACTATCAGAGAGGGACAGAAAATGATTGAAGCTGCCATGAAATATGAACGTATTGTGCAATGCGGTACACAGAACCGAAGTTCTGATTATGCACTTACAGCCAGGGATTATATCTTGAGTGGTCAGCTGGGAAAGGTGATTGCGGTAGATGTCAAGGGATTATTAAATGGCCCCATTCCCTTTAATGAAAAAGAGGGGGAGGAAGCACCGGATACCATAGACTGGGATATGTGGCTGGGACCGGCACCAGAAGTTCCCTACAGTGTTTCACGAAACAAATCAAATCTTTATTATTGGGATTATTCCGGAGGAAGTGCTTTTGGCAATGGCGTAATCCACCAGGTGGACCTGGCACGACTGGTTCTGGATAATCCGGGATTCCCTAAATCAGTCTATTGCGCCGGGGGGAGATATGTTTATGATGATCAAAGAGAAATCCCCGATTATCAAATGGCCACTTTCGATTATGGAGATTTTGTTTTTACAATACAGGCAGGAGAATTTACTCCCTATATGGCAAAAACGTCACCTGAGATCCGTTTTGGGGGTGGATTCCCTGAATGGAAACAGAATTCCACAAAAATAGTAATATACGGCACTGAACACATGATGTATGTAGGAAGAATGGGCGGAGGATGGCAGGTTTATGATAAGGATGGGAAAATAGTTGCCCAGGAGACCGGAATATTCCCGCTCAAAGTACACATGGGTAATTATATTGATTGCATACGTGACAGAAAGCAACCGAACGGAAATATTGTTGAGGGCCATAAAAGTTCAACACTCATCCATCTTGCTAACCTTTCGCATCGTGCGGGCAACAAACAACTCGATTTTTCTCCCGAGCATGAGGTTATACTCAACGATCAGAATGCCAGGAAACTTGCACTTGGTACTTATAGAAAGGGGTTTGAATTATCTGATGAAGTTTAATTATCATAAAAAATTCAAAAGATGAAACTTATATCGAATTTGGCAGGCAGATTAAAATTCACCATTATCATGATGATTCTTGTGCCGTGTTTTTTCGAAATGAATGCCCAAATCGAAAGTACTTGGGCCGTAGGCGATGGTGAAAAGATTTTTAAGTACAACACTCAACATGCTGCAAAGAAGAGCAACAGTATCTGGGATGGGGAGAGTATCCATGTACGGGGACTGTACAATGAGGTACTTGGATTTCAGGTCATTGTTGAAGTGGACAGTACGGGGGCCAGGGGATTGCAATTGTCTATGAGTCCACCGGTCCATCAGCCATCAGGTATGATGATAGGAGGAAGCG
>SDBS01005554.1_pt1 | contig 12274 bp, 6 predicted proteins | sample 2277091 | NCBI WGS metagenome assembly SDBS01 (sample SAMN10404972, study PRJNA504765) | marine sediment metagenome | isolation source: marine sediment core GS10_PC15, 163 cmbsf | place: Arctic Ocean: Southern Knipovich Ridge | collected 2010 | reverse complement strand
CGGCTTTACACTAATAGAGCTTTTGGTCGTCATTGCCATTATCGCATTATTGATGGCTATATTAATGCCCGCGCTGCAAAGGGTAAAGAAACAGGCACAGGCAGTTGCCTGTATGTCCAACATCAAACAATGGTCATACTGTTGGCATATGTATCTCGAAGACTCCGGGGGAAAGTTTCCAAGCGGTGCCGCAGCCTCCGGAGATTGGCCCGAAAAATTGCGACCGTATTACAAGGAGCGTGGGGCGCTGACCTTATGTCCCTCAGCAAAAAAACCTTACTCTGATGGAGGCAAGGTCCCTTTCGGAGCCTGGCGATGGACACATGAAGGAGGAGGCTGGACAGACTTTGCGGACAAGCCGGGTGAAGATTACGGCAGCTATGGCATGGATGAATGGCTCGGGGATCGACCTGGCGAGGAGTTCTGGAGACATCGAGAACAAAAACAAGCAAACAACATACCGATGTTTTTTGACTGCGTAGTCTGGGATACGTATTGTAGGCACACAGATGGCCCGTCGGAGATTGATGGCCTTGTTTCGAATGAAATGCAATTAGTATGCATCAACAGGCACAATGGCTATATAAATGCCGTCTTCCTGGACCTTAATGTAAGGAAGGTTGGCCTGAAGGAGCTTTGGACGTTCAATTGGAACCGGACCTTTGATATTCAGGGTCCCTGGACCATAGCAGGCGGCGCCCAGTCGGGCGATTGGCCCGTATGGATGAAAAGCTTCAAAGACTTCTAAAAAAAGAGGTTTTACGCCCGTAGAAAACCCGTTTACAGACCGCCCTAAAATAAGCGGGGCCTATACAGTCTAATGTCATCAAAGAAAACCATACCTGAACCGCCAGCCTGGAGATTGTTCTTATCGCCGAAACCAATAGTAATCGTATTGACATTGGCAAGGTTCACACCCTGGGCTGCAAACTCCTGCAGGTCGATAGGCCATTCTGTCCAGGTATTTATCTGCGCTGCATTGGGATTATCGTGATAGACCACCGCGCTGCCGTTGAGAGCTACATACATCCGCTCAGCAGCATTAGACGCATCACCGTAGAACCACAGCGACAATACTCCAACACCTTTTATGGTCCAATCCCGCTGAGAACTCAACGTCATGGTTGCCTCAGAGTATTTGAAATTGTTCTCGTAGAACAACGGCATCGACTGAGAGCCGCCATGAACAATCGTTGTCTCAACAAAATGCTCTCCAGCAAGGAAGTCCGGCTCAGCATAACCTGCCATGGAACCGTTTGTCGTGGTCCCATATCCATCTATCCACGTACTGAATATCTCGTCGGGCGGATAGTCGTTGTAATCCTCAAAATCGTCCACAACGAGAGAGTCGGGTGTCGTAAAGCTCCAGATTTCGCCTTGCCAGATTGTTGGGGTCTCGGCTTCATTAACCTCATCGATCCGCCAGTAGTAAGTGCTGTCCAGATCAAGTGAGGTACTGTAGCTGTTCACAGTCACGGTAGTAACAAGGGCAGTACCGTCTATGACAGCCTGCTCGTCAGAGCTCAAGTACACATCGTGCGTGTCTGCCTCTCTTCCCGCTCTCCAGCCAAGGATCACATCCAGGGCCACATCTGTTGCCCCGGAATCCGGGCTGGGTTCTCTTGCCTGGACGGGTATATATAAGAAGCGGACCTCGCTCAGACCGTATTGGGCGAGTAAGCCCCAGTGGCTATTAGCGGTAATCTTGACGTACTTTGCTGCTGCACCACTAAAATCAACAGTGGTATTGTGTGCATAGTCAGATGCACCAGGCGCCTGGGCAAATTCAGGGACACCACCCAGCTCCATCCAATCGGTGCCATTAGCCGAATACTCAATCGTAACGTCTTTGAGCCCGAAACCAATAAATGACTCAAACTCTGTATTAGAGTTCCATACCCACATCTCATGCAGTTTATAAACCTTGTCGAACTCATATTGGATCCAGGTCGGCTGAGCTCCGATGCTGCTGCTCAGCCACATAGCCCCACTTTCTGTCGAGTGCAGGTCATTATCATCCAATCCGGAGCCGTTTATGGTATTTTCGGGTCCCTGATTTTGTGTATAGCTGGAAGCTGTGGCGGTTATACTCTCAGAAGGCACCGGATAAGCAATGGGCTCGACCGTAAATTGCCAGACATTGCCTTTATATATCGTAAGGTCTGGGGGCGAGCTGACCTCATCAATACGCCAGTAGTAGGTCTGGCCAAATTCTAAATTAGAGGTTCCGCTGATAGGAAAGCGGTTTGGAACCTGTCGGCCCTGGTACACGTTGTTCGGATCAACTGTTGTAGTGGCATCGTTCACATCGTCGAAATTGGTTCCGAAGTACACATCATGCATATAAGCATTCACTCCGGGAGTCCAGCTCAGAACCACATCGCGAATTACATTTGCTGCTTCATCAACCGGATTCGGATTTAAAGCGATTTCAAGAGTGGGAGATAATTCACCCTCAAGGAAGGAACCGCCCTCTGCGTGCTCCATTGATCGGACGATTAACTGATTATTCTCTGCACTGGCTGCAAACACAAATGTAACAATCCCATCCTTATCGCTATTGAGAAAATCGGCTAACGCTTCGCTTGTATCGGTTGAGAATCTTACTCCTGTTTGTCCAGGTCCACTAAATGTTAGTAAGACATCTGTCAGGTCGGCAAAGTCCAGTTCTATCGGGGAGTCAAGAGCCGGAGTGGGATTATTCTGAACACCTGGTGCAGCGTTCCAGGTCAAGGACTCAACTTCGAGGAGATCCAAACTCTCGATAACACCGTAAACATTTGTTTCACCATGTTGGTCATGACTGAAATGGCTGAAACTCACATTTGAAAATAGACCTTCGCTCTGAAGCGCCGAGATATCGTAGCTAATGAATACAACGTGGCGTCTTGAAGGAATATCACGTGCTTCCAAACCTGAGCCATTGCTGCTTGAGTCCGGCCCGTACCGCGCATCGTTACCAAGCGTGATATCTTCCACGGCTCCCAAGCTGAATGGCTCTGCCTGAACTCTACTTACTACGCTAAACACCAAAACAAAAGAAACCAGGTAAATCAATTTTTTACACAAAATAATCCTCCTTCAAAAAAATAGGTTGTTAATTGAAATGTGAAATATCTTCAATTGCAAAACACAAAGTTTCCCCTACAACTTCGTTCCCCAAATGTAATTACTCCTCCTCTACTGAAAAACTACAACAATTCCAAACGTTGAAGACCAGAATCATCAAATACATACATATACTGGTACAAGCCTTACTAAATCTTATTTATACTAAATTGCCCGCTTTCCCGTCAAGAAATATCTCTTGATTATGCACTGGCCAATGGCAGAGGTGTGGGAGATCAGGTATTATCTTGCAAGGCTGTGGAATAATAGTTATTTTGTAATAAAACAGGAAAGGGGTGTTTTTATGATAAAGTTAGCGACCTATTTTCTAATTGTTACACTGCTCTTGCCGACCATCGCGGTTGCCGGGGCGTTAAGCATGCGCCAGGATATGCGCGATGATTATACGTTATGTGCTAACAGCGATACATGCTGTGCAGTGAGTGAGTCCTGTCTCGGTTTGGCCGAGCCACGACGGGCGGGTGATACCAGTCACTTATTCAAAGAGAGAAAGAGTACTTCCGGTAAGGCGGCCGTTGAGAATTCCCGGCTGCGGCTCGGGCCTTCGCCAAGACGAGCAGAACTATTTACCCGAGGCAGATCACGAGTATATGCCGGCAAGTACCTTGATGCAATTAGCATGCCTCTGGGTGGGATCGGCGGTGGCAATGTACAGATCAACGGCAAGGCGCAGCTGCAGTCCTGGCAGATATTCAATAACCATGATCCCTTGATGTTGCCACATACTTTCTTCGCTGTACGAGTTACTGTCCCGGGAGCCCGGCCGGTAGTCCGAGCTGTTCAGACCGGACCAGCAGGTCCCTTCGCGGCAATGAGCAGTTTGACTTTTCGAGGAGAATATCCCTTCGGCTGGTTTGAGTTCGAGGAGCCAAATCTACCTGTTGAAATTTCATTAGAGGCCTTTAGCCCATTGATTCCATTGGACTCAAAGAACTCTGCTATTCCCTGCGCAGTGTTTAACATCACTGCAAAAAACAACTCGGCAGGGCCGGTGGAGGTGGACTTTCTGGCATCTCAACAAAATGCTGTCGGATATCGTACACCTGCCAACAAAATATCCTGGGAGCCGGCGAACCTACCCCGTATCGAAGGGAGAAAGTTTGACAGTTATGGGGGGAACCGCAACAAGATCATACAGCGTGGTGATATGACGGTTTTGCACATGACCGGTGATTCATCTCAACGCAGTCCTGGCTCCGGGGACATGTCGCTTGCAGTGCGAGGTGGTGACATCACCGCCGTTGCATCGTGGATGAATCTCGAACAACTTGCCAGGGACTTCGCCAATAACGGTAAACTAACGGGTTCCCGCAAGGCAGGCCCCACGCCGATGGGCCAAACTCTTGACGGAGCTCTGGCCTCGAACATTGTGGTTGCTCCAGGTGAAAAGAAAACAGTGACTTTTCTCCTGGCTTGGCATTTTCCAAACGGTACGACAGGCGCAGTAGCTAACAAACCTTCCAGGCAAAAGAACTGGTTCTGTGCAGGTCGAATGTATGCCAATTGGTGGTCAAACTCGTTGGATGTAGTTAGTTACCTCAGTGAGAATTTGAATAAACTGACACGCCTTACACGGGCATATCACGATGCGTTATACCAGACCAATCTTCCCTACTGGATGTTGGATAGGATCAGCTCACAAGTTGCCTGTCTTAAGAGTCAAACGTGTTTTTGGGATAAGGATGGTTACTTTGGAGGCTGGGAGGGCTGCCGCGGTACAACGGGCTGTTGTATGGGTAACTGTACGCACGTGTGGCACTACGCCCAGGCCCACGCCCGGCTGTTTCCATCCCTCGGGCGACGGATGCGAGAGGAATCTCTTTTCTTTCAGAATGAGGCTGGAGGTATCCCCATGCGCCACCCTACGCGAAAGGTCGCCTTCGACGGGCAATGTGGCGAAATATTGGGGGCGTATCGCGAGCACTTATGCAGCCCTGACAGAACCTGGTTGGACAAGCACTGGCATCAAATTCGCAAGGCGATGGAATATGTTATTATTACGTGGGACAAGGACGAAGATGGAGTCTTGACGGGCCAGCAACCCAACACGCTCGACGCCGGGCTCAGCGGCAGCACATCCTGGCTGGGCACGTTGTATTTGGCTGCATTGGCCGCTTCGGAAAAGATGGCTCTCTTAGAAGGGCAAGCCGATCTGGTGGTGCGTTACGGGAATATTCGTTTCTCGGGTGCAAAAAGACAAGATTCGACACTATTTGACGGTGAATATTACATTCAAATTCCCAATGAAATCAAAGGAGAAAACTACCTGACCGGTTGTCATATAGATCAGTTGTTGGGGCAGTGGTGGGCACATCAGCTCAACTTAGGGTGGCTGTATCCGCCAGACCATGTCCGCACGGCACTTGGGTCACTTTTCAAGTATAACTTCCGTACCAATTTCAGGGATGTAAGGACCTTCACGACGGGCGCTCCCTGGAAGGGTTTTCCACGGAAGTTTGTTCAAGATGGAGACCACGGCCTGATGATGACAACCTGGCCGAAAGGTGGTCGACCGGAGCCAGGTAAACAACTGAGGTTCGCCGATGAGGTTATGAGCGGCTTTGAGTATAGTGCCGCAGCTGCGATGATTGCCAATGGTTTGATGAAAGAGGGCTTTACCGTAGTGAAAGCTGTGGCGGACCGTTACGATGGGCAATGGCGTTCAGGTCTTACGGATCGCGCATGGGGCTATAGCGGTAATCCGTTCGGAGACGATGAATGCGGCAAATTTTACGCACGAGCTATGAGCATTTGGTCTGTGCTGTTAGCTTGCCAGGGATTCATCTATGACGGTCCAGCCGGTCTGATTGGATTCAAACCCATCTGGCAGCCTGATGACCACGTATCGTTTTTCACCGCTGCCCAGGGCTGGGGAGTGTTTACCCAGTCTCGCAAAGGCAACAAGCAAACCGAACTGATTGATGTACGGTACGGCAAAGTTCGTGTTGCCTCTTTGGTCTTCCATGTTTCCCAGAAGACTAAGTTGATAAGTGTCACTGTTCTGCACAACCAGCGGGCCGCTACCACAACACAAACCATTAGTGGTGATGAAGTCGTAATAACACTTGAACAACCTGTGGTTATAAAAGCAGGCGAGTCGTTGCGGGTAGAAATCGACTGATGCCCATGGCCTCAGACTGGACTATGATTCACGTCTTTTCGATGCATTCCTTAATTTGCGCCACAAGTCTGCAAAAGGAAATTAGGCAGGTCAATGAGGATCTCTCACGATGAGCTGCTTACTCACAGCTTTTCGGTACCCGGTGACGGTGATGCCGCCGTCCGGATGGACTTCGGCAATAGCGTAGGAGTTGTTTTCAGGGCCGGCACCTTCAACCAGTGCCTTCAACGTATAGTAGTGAATTCCCGCAATGTTGCTGTAGCTCCCTGAATGATGATGGCCCTGGAAAACGGCAAGCACTTTGCCGGAAGCTTGTAGAATTTGCCGGACATCGGCTGCATTATTCACATAGACTGAACCGATACCATCGAGCAGTTGATGAATGAAAACTATAACCGGACCAGGTGCCGAAGCGAGGTTTTGTTTGAGCCAGTTCAACTCTTCGGAAGGAATATTCGCATCGGTCCAATCAAAATTACCATGATCGTAGCCGGTACCATCAGTTTTGTAGTTGGCGTCGAGTACAACACAGCGCAGAGCGTTCAAGTCGAATGAGTAATAACTGCGGCCGGAATCTATGTTCGTGTTCTCCACGTGGCTCAGAAACTGCATTTTCGAAATGCTATCCACGTCGTGATTACCGAGGACGTGATAAGTCGGCCCATCAAACCCCTGGAGCACTTTCTCGGATGCCTGAAGATACGAAAGAGTTCTTTGTTCAACCGGCGGTCTGTTCTGGTCCTTGAAATCACCAAGCTCGATGAGGAAGTCAATCCTTTCAGCGTTCATCAGCCTCACGCACTCGGCCAACTTGTCCATGGACTCGCGGTAGAAGCGCGTACCTAAGGCGTCAGCATCAGCATAATGGCAATCTGTAACAATGCCGAGGCGCACCGTACTTAGCCTGGCACTTGAAGTGCTCTTGAGAGTGCAGGAAAGGGGCATAACAGCCAGGCCAGCCAGTGAGGCCGCGGTCGAACTTAAAAACATCCGGCGAGTGATTACCCAATCTTGACTGCCCGGACTAATCTTATAAGAGTTACACTTGAATGCTTCTTTGTCCATCGTATTGTCCTCAGGGATATTTTTCTTTCAAAAATCCTGCCCCGCTTTCATCTTCTCAAAGAGCTGTTTCGCAAGCATGGCATATCCTTCACTCATCGGGTGGCTGGCATCAACATACAATTCACTGGGTAATGTTTGAGGCATATAGTTGGCAATATTATTTTGTTGCAGCCAGAGTTCAATCTTATTTTTCATCTTTCGATAAATCTCAATGCTCTCGCCCTTGAGCATGTGCTCGTTAAATGGGCCAACGAGGACAAATACGCTGTTACCTCTTTCCTTCAGCAATTCAACTGACTGCCGGAAAAAGCGCCACTGCAGTGACCTCTCAAGCTCAACCCACTGAAAATCTTTTTTGGTTATCCCCTTCTCTATCCAGGAAGTATGTTCGTTCTGACTATTGTCGGCAGAGGTGTGGAGCCTGAGAGTGACGGCGCCGGCAGGATTCTCGTAGGGGTGTTCCAGCGACCACGTAGGCAGGTCCATGTTATCGAAATAGGCAATCTTAAAATGGGATGTCCAGCTTAAAAAAGGCACATAGCGTTCTACAACAGTGGAAATCCTCTTTGAATATGGGTCTTTATAGCAAGGAATGTTTGGAATAAACTGCGGTACCAGTTTGGGATGATTGAATCGGAACTCTTTTTCGGTTTGCAAATCGTGTTTCCTGGAGCTCATCCATAAAGGATTAAAATGCAAAACAACCTTTTTGCCTGAGATGTCGTGACTATAGTATTTAAGCAAACCTGCTAATGCCGCGGGATGGATGCCGTCCACACCCAAATTAGCGAACCGGTCGCGGCCCGCGATTTCGTTGAGATAATGTGACAATGTGTTTTGTTTAGACACGAAATGGCCCCAAATGACCGAATCCCCAATCACAAGTACTTCATACCGGGAACAGGCCCATCGGCAGTAACGGCTGTACAACCAGTAGTCATCGCTTAACTCATAGCCCAGGCGATAGTCTGGTTCAGGCTCAAATTTCTCCATCTGTTCCCAAAGCGCAGGCCAAGAACAAAATAAAGCCAGGGCAACAATTCCAACGAAAATACATTCGTATCCGGATAATCGCACACAGTTGGAGCTGAAAGGGACATCCGATATATCTTTTTTCTGCATTACATTCTCTTTCTTTTGTCAGCTACGGATTCCGCGTAATTGTTCAGAACTGGAGGTAGATAAAGCCTTTCTCACTTGCAGGAGCAAAGACGGCCAGGTAGATAACCAGCACAAGAACAATCCCTATGCGGACCGGCCTCAACTCAAGGACCCACTTAATCCTGGACTCATAAGCTAACTGATAGAGCCACACAGCAAAGATCAAGGTCAAAGCCAGCAATGGACAATTAGGATTTGCCAGTCCGGAGCTGAATATTCTTGTAACAATCACCCATGCGTCACTTATTGTTTCAGCTCTAAAGAAAATCCACGCAAAGCTGACAAAGGCAAACACAAGAAGCTGTTTCACTACTTTCGGCACCCTTTCCTTGTAGAACGAAGTTCTTTCCAGCTCCCGTGTACAAAAACGCCCAAGGCCATGCAGCGCCCCCCAGATGAGAAATGTCCAGGCCGCACCATGCCATAATCCTGAAATTACCATAGTCAAAAACATATTTTTATACGTATTAAACCTGCCCTTGCGGTTCCCTCCCAAAGGGATATAGACGTAGTCTTTGAACCAGGAGGAAAGGCTGATATGCCATCTTGCCCAGAAGTCACCCAGGCCTGTTGCCAAATATGGATTGTTGAAGTTCAGCATTAAGCGAAAGCCCATCATCCGCGCCACGCCCCGTGCCATGTCGGTGTAGCCGCTGAAGTCGAAATATATCTGCCAGGAAAACAAAAAAGTGGCCAGGACCAGCGCAGGTGATTGAAACTGCTCAGGCGCGTCATATACCTGGTCAACGTAAAGAGCCATATAGTCGGCCAGAGCGACTTTCTTGAAAAACCCGACAACAAAAAGGGAAAGACCGTCCGTTACATCCTGTATGGAGACCCTGGACGGTTGATGCAACTGTGGGAGTAAGTTTTTGGCTCTTTCAATCGGCCCGGCAACCAATCGAGGAAAGAGTGAAACAAAAGTGGCATACCTTATAAGGCTTGTCTCCCTTTCTATATTACCACGATAGTAATCTATGGTGTAGCTCATTGACTGGAAGATATAGAACGATATACCCACGGGCAAAAGTAAACCGGGAGCAGGCAGGACATACGGGACACCTAATAATGACAACAAAGCGTTTAGATTTTCGGTGACGAATCCACCATATTTGAAAAAGCCGAGCAGCCCGAGATTATTTACAATGCTTATGGAAAGCCACATCTTCCGTCGTGAGCTCTTGGCCATTTTCGCCACTACGGTGTAGTCCAGCAGTGTCGAATACGCGATTAGAATCAGATACAGCGGGCTAAAGAAGGCATAAAAGGAATATGAAGCTGCCAAAAGCAAGGGAAATCTTAGCCTGGTGTTCTTGAGAGCCAGATAGGTTGGGTACACAATAATGAAAAATAGTGCAAACGGCCAAGTATGAAATAACATTCCCTGCGCCCCTTTATCTCGTCAAGACCTGAATGTGTGCCTCTACTGATGCAGCCTGGCCGTCCAGATGATACCCTCCTTCAAGAACAGACACAAGCCGACCTTCACAGCACTTCTCTGCTATGGCCTTGACGATCTGTGTCAGCTCCGCAAATCCTTGCGCGGTGACTTTCATACCACCGAGCAGGTCATCTTTATGGGCATCAAATCCTGCAGAAATGAACACAAAGTCCGGGGAAAAGGCAAGGGCTGCGGGCTCAAGCTTTTCATTGAAGACCCTCACATAATCGGCATCACCGGAACCAGCCGGCAGGGGTACGTTAATATTATAATTGAGGCCTTTGCCGCTGCCTTTTTCCGCTTCGCTTCCGGTAGTGCCCGGATAGAAGGGATACTGGTGAACGCTAAAGTACAGCACTGAAGGATCATCGTAAAACATTGCCTGTGTACCATTGCCATGGTGCACATCCCAATCCACGATGAGTATTCTTGATAGGCTGTGTTTCTTTTGAACATAGTAGGTGCCGACAGCAACATTGTTAAAGATGCAGAATCCCATTGCTGTATCCTTTAGTGCATGGTGACCCGGCGGACGGATCGCACAAAAGGCGTTCGTAACCTTCTTTTCCATGACAGCATCGATAGCACACAGTACCCCCCCTACCGCTGCCAGCGCTGCTTCATAGGATCTCGGTGATATCGGAACATCCATGGAATCAAGGTATCCTGCACCGTCCTCGCAGCTTCTTCTCACACGCTGTATATACTCAGGGGAGTGAACCATCGTAAGCCATTCAGAAGAGACTGGCTTTGGTGACAGCTTGAATAATTGAGAGTATAATCCCTTTGCCTTCAGCCTCTCAACTATCGCGACCAATCTCAGATGTGTTTCCGGATGGCCTTCTGTTGTTTTGTGTTCGAGGTAAATATCATCATAAACAAATCCTGTTTTTAATGCTTTTTGGCCTGGATTCTCCTTTGTCATGCCTTCTCCAGTAAGTATGTTTTGAGGTACATTTCTTACACAACGAAATCCTATAGCGTCACTCGCAAGACAAGTGTCATCGATGGAAGGATCGCTCGTGCGATATGATGACCGGCAACTACCGGCGCTGGAGTTCCATGCGCCGCCTCGCAGGACCCTTTCCTTTGCTTTCGGGGGCCCCTTTGGGTCTTTCTCCTGGCTCTGTCTGTAGTAACTCTCGGAATACAAATCGTTACACCATTCTGACACATTTCCGTACATATCGTAAAGCCCCCAGGGGTTGGGGTTCTTCTGTCCAACAGGATGAGTTTTCGCGGATGAGTTGTCGGTGAACCAGGCATAGGCCCTTAGTTTCCGCACATCGTTGCCAAAGCTGTATTTTGTACTCGTCCCTGCCCGACAGGCATACTCCCACTCCGCCTCGGTAGGAAGCCTGTATCCGTTCGCCTCGAAGTTGCACTCCCAGGTTTCTTCATCGTAGCAAGGCTCAAGGTCCTCCGCGAGTGAACGGTCGTTGCAATATAGAGTCGCATCGGTCCAGTTTATCTGTTCTAAGGGATTCTTCGGATTTTTGAAATGAGAGGGGTCGGGGAGCTGATACTTCTTGAACTGCTCTTGAACCACCTCATATCTATCCATCAGAAAAAGACTAATCCATACCTTGTGCGCCGGCGACTCGTCGGACTCTCCATTCTCGCTTCCCATCTCAAACCAACCTCCCGGAATCACTACCATCTCGATGCCGGTTTCTGTCTTTATCACCGCAGGGATGCTGCCGGTGTCTTCGGAGCGACGGCAGCCGGGTACAATTGCCAATACCGGCAACAAACAAAAGATTCCCACCGTCACTTTGATCATTCGCGTCCCCATATGACATACTCCTAATCAACGACTCGGCGTGCGAATCGGCACCCAATCGGGCTCCTTGTTGTGTTTTCCGTCGGTAGTGATCTGGACCCATTTGCCAGTCAGGTCACCTACGCAGATATTCCAGCCAGGCGCTTTGCGGCCAACCTCGTAATTCACATCGGGGCCATAGCCAAAGGCAACATACCTGCTGTCCGGTGAAAAGTCAGTGAGGTTGACACAGTTTCCCTTTCTACACTTGGCAACGCCGCGAAGATCAGCCACCCGCGGCACCGACAAAGTCAGGTCGATATCGGCAACGTACACATCCACCTCACTTATCTCTGCCCAACCTATTGTTCTACCGTTAGAACTGAGGTCCGGCCGACAACCATCGATTCCATACTTTTTAAGGTCAAACACTCCTATCCCTTGCGCTTCAAAGGCAATAATATTATGATCAAAGCCCATACCGCCAGTCACGGTGGCGACAAACCACTTGCCTTCCGGTGACCAACTGATATTGTAGATATGGTGCAAATCTCTGTTTGGATGCTGCTCATGTCTGCCGGTTGCCAGATCGTAA
>SDBS01005553.1_pt1 | contig 12275 bp, 6 predicted proteins | sample 2277091 | NCBI WGS metagenome assembly SDBS01 (sample SAMN10404972, study PRJNA504765) | marine sediment metagenome | isolation source: marine sediment core GS10_PC15, 163 cmbsf | place: Arctic Ocean: Southern Knipovich Ridge | collected 2010 | reverse complement strand
GAACCAGGTTCCAATTTCAGTTACTCCGCTAATCTGACCGAAATCATTCTACTTGGAGTGTTGGCTCAGCGATTCAATACCCGCATTGAGTGGGATGCAAAAAATGCCCGAATTACCAACCACCCGGAGTTAAATGCTTTTATTAAAGAGCCAGTGCGAAAAGGCTTCGAGTACGGCGAATCAGTTAGCCAGGTGTGGTGTAGAAAAGTTCAGCAAAGTCACTGAACTGAAACATAAAATGGTATATGGGAAATCCCAATACAGAGAAAGAAAAGTAAAAAACGAATAAAAAAAGAATGGTCTTCAGTGTCTGTTTGTCGATGTTGCTTCTGGTTGTGGCGGTTAACTGTTCACTTGCCCAAGAGATACCGGATATTTCTGCTCTGACCGCGAAGGGCAAAAAGAATATGCCGGAGATTCCTGATTTTACCCGGGGCGGTAAGAAGAATGATGGGCACGATTGGAATCTGGGCCCCACCGGAGCCAGGGGCTGGATGTGGGGCATGCATCTTCGCACGGACTATGCACGTCAGATCCTTATTACCAAAGTTGACGCCGGTTCGCCTGCTGACGGTGTTCTTGAAGTCGATGACGTAATCCTGGGCATCAGCGGCAAGAAATTCGACAGCGATGCACGTATCGCGTTTGGAAAGGCTGTCTCCAATCGTTTGATGCTGTAAGGTCCTTTTGGACATTCTGTCCCTTTATCACTCGTTGTGAGAACCTCATAGTAATCAGTGACCATGTCCTGAAATCCACTACCAGATAAACCTATTTCCAAGCAGTTCTTGTAGGCGGAGCAAATTGGCTCTCTGTTGATCCATAAGAAGGAAAACTCATGACCTAACTAATACATCCGACTGTCCGGTTAAGGGGAACTTGTTCGAATGGGTTTTTCTTTTTGAAATTTTCATCGTCCTGTCTCCTAAAAAATAGTGTTTTTTTTGATAGATAATCGCGATTTAGTTGTAGTAAAAGTTGTATTTTTCCAAAACTGCTCTTGCCATATAAAAACATAAATACTTGTACAACATTATCTTGTGATTATTATAGGGAATAAAATCACATTGTACATTGAATACTTTGACGCCCGATAATTCTTTTGTAAATTGTGTCTTTGGCCTAAAAATTGACCTATATTAGGACTCGATTTTAAAAATTGGCATCTGTGGAGTCAAAACGGTGTCATAATGTCACCGTATCAATTACGATGTTTTTCAGCTTCTGATAAAGGTGACTTTTCGAAGAATTCCAGCATTTCATAGCGAGGCAAAGTGGGGCCTTCTCATCCTATGCGATACAAGTATGAACCTTCCGAATCCGAAGGTGTGGATTTTATTATCAGCAAGGCAATGGAATCGACGCCTGATGAACCTCTCTGGATTGTAGGGCTTGGAGCTGCTGCTGATATCGCGTCTGCATATTTGAAGGAACCTCGCATAGCAGACCGGATCGTTGTGTTTTGGCATTTTCGAACCAGGTGGCCTGAAAAGTGCTGGAACTTCAATGTAATAGGTGATGTCCGGGCTGCGCGGATAGTATTCCATTCTGATTTGTCCTTTGTCTTGTTTGATACGGGAACTCATCCGTATTGCCCGATGAAAGAATCCGAACAATTTCTATCCTATGGAGAACTTGCAAAATACCTACACGAGTATCGTTATGAATCATCCTATTATCAGAAGCCCACAAAAGGTTTTTTCGACTTAGGAGACATAGCTGCGCTGGTTGAACCGGATTTGGCATCTTGGGAAGTAACTGATTGCCCTGAAGTCGATTGGGATCTTACTTACAAGTTTAAGAAAACAAAAGGTACGATACTACGATGTTATGATATCAATAGGGATAGAATGTTTGATTTGGTGCACGATAAACTGAAAACACTATCAGCCAGTCATTAGCACACCCTGATGGTAAGTATGAATCTGCTCAGAAAGACTGTTCCATTCTTATTGATCATGAGCTGGGGCAGTGGGGAGCTAATTTTTTACCAGGGCTGCAAGCCAGCCATATTTACTGCCCTTCTCCGGTGCCTTGATGTCGATCTCATCAGCAGCAGTAATTCTTTCCGCCTTGAGTGGCTGGCCGGTTTCGAGGTTTATCCAAATCAGGGTATAAGCCCCGGAATGGTTGCAGGTATCGAGTCTCACCATGCTGTCACCGTTTGAGCCCGTCATCAGGATGCCATAGGCAACGCCAGGATTAGCCAGCATATAGGCCTCATTTTCTTCGCGATCACGCAGCAAGTCGAGGTTCGGCGTGCACCGCCACGGCTCGACCAGATCGCAGAAGCGCCGTACGGCCTTTAGACAGGTCTGGGCCGCAGTATTCAGGCCCATGCCGTTCTCACCGCCACGTACTGGTCGGTGGAAGCGCACCGCTGAGCGACCTGCACAAACCAGCTCACAGAATCGGTGGATAGCAGGACGGCGTTCGCGAAACGTACTCTTATCGCCGCCGCCATAGACCTTAACATTGTTCATCGGACGAGGGAACTCCGCCGTGTATGCTCGGATAACCTCAAGATTTTTCCACAGCTCATCATAGTCGCTGAACCGCGTGCTGGTCTCCGATAGCTCCAGGAACGGATAGATCAGGGGATAGTCAAATAATGAAGCGAACTTTCCGCCGACCATGCGCTTGGTTCGGTTCAGGTTCTTATTCTTAGGCGTAGTGAAATCCCTATGCATCTCAGAGATATAAACCGTCTTGCTCTGCTGCGAGGCCAGGTGCTGAACATATTGCGCCCAGTAGTGGCCCCACTGGTAGGGGTGTTGAGGACGCTGCTCGTTGTCGACGCAGTACAGCACGTTGTCGAACTTCAAGGAGTATGAGAGGACCTTGTCGACAAAAGCCCGCTGGTATTTGAGTACGGTCGGATCATATTCCAGCGTTGGTATAGTTTGATAGAACGCACTGTTTGAATTATCCCGGGGCCGACGTGGGAAAACCGTTTCCGGATGGAAACCGTAGTTGACGTTATTCCTGGGATTCAACGGATGAGTGGGCCAGACGCCCGGAGTGTCGGACTTCGGATGGACCAGATCGTGAGTTGCCCAGAACTCAATTTGAACCACAATGTCTCGCTGCTTGCACTGCTCCAGGAAGATCCGCAAGCGACGCCAGAATTCGCTGTTCCATTGGTCCAGATTGTACTTACCATTGTCCAGCTTAATATACGGTAGCTCCCGCACGGGATAAATTGTATTGTCGCCCTGCCGGACCGACATGGTGCAGCGCACGTAGTTGCCCCCGCAATCGACGAGCCGATCGAGTTGCGCTGCCAGCAAGTCCATGTTACCGACCCAGTGAAACAAGGCCTCGTCGTCCGTGCCGCCCAAGAGCATCACGGGCTTGCCATCGTACTGCCAGTATGCAGGATTTTTCTTGTATATTTCGATACCCACCCCTAATGCCGGGGATATACTGACCATGGTGAAGATCGTCAAAAGAAGCACGCTTTGTATGTGTGCGTTTTTGTTCATGTATTTTAAAGTCATATAGTAGCCTCTCTTCAAAAAATTGACATTTTCTATTGAGCTTCACAAATAGTATTATTGTATGCTAAGACCTTTATAATAGCACAATATGCAGTTCATCTTCAACGCTTACTGAAATAAACCTAAAAAAAAACACGCTTTGTGCACACAATGGCCACCTATGAATAGATCAAAGTCAAATACTGAAATCTCCGTTGTCATAAAGATGTTTTTTTGAGATATCTACGTTATGGAATTTCAGCCAACGTAAATTACTCATATTCAACAACAAGTCAGCAAAGACATTGAGAACGTTTACATTTTATGCGTTTTTTATAGAGTCTCGAAAAATGGATTTTATGGTATATTCTGTTTTGTTAAGTTGGGAGATAATGGATAATAAGGTCGTATGTTTGTTGTGGTGATTGACTCAAGAAAATTGGGCCATATTTGGTGCTACCCCACTTATCTCGTGCATAAGAGAAATTTATTGCCGACTCCGATTTAGCCCACTACTATGGGTCTTAGAGTATCGAATAGCACCTGATGGTGTGATCCTTGGAGATCATAGATATTTATGACTATGTCGATATTAGGAAGAATTATTCGTCAAACAACTCTTATATAGAAAATCGATATGAATTCTTTAATTCTGGAACTTGTACTTTATGTATTGATTTGTCCTGCAATCTCGGCGGGACCACCTTGTCCACCCAGTCCGGCAATAGAAAAAATAGTTTGGGCTCCGATAGATACCATTGTTCGCAGAGCGGCCGGCAGCGATAACCTGCCGGTTACATGGGCCGATGACGATGCGATATACATCACATGGGGAGACGGTTGGGGCTTTGAGCCTATAGTGCCAGAGAAGCTAAGCATGGGATTCGCACGTATTATCGGAGAACCGAGCAATTTCAAGGGCATAAACATTCGGTCCGCAGCCGAACAATATGGCGGCGGGCGTTCCGGACGAAAGGGCTGGGGCATTATCTCGGTCAATGGTGTGCTGTATCTTTGGATGGGACACGCTGATCAGCATGGTGGCCAATCCCAATTGGCCTGGTCTGTCGACCATGCTCGCACATGGACCTTTGCAGACTGGAAATTTTCGCAGTTCGGTCTGATTGGTTTTGTCAACTTCGGGAAGGATAACGACCAGGCCCGGGATAATTACGTTTATTCCTACTCGCACGACGGTCCGTTAGCTGATACCCCGTCAGACAGCTTTATACTCATGCGCGTGCCAAAGAATCGAGTCACCGAGCGAGAGTCCTGGGAATTCTTTGAGCGAATAGACCGGACCGGCCAACCGGTCTGGACAAGTGATTTGAAACGCCGGGGAGCGGTTTTTCAACACAAAAATGGATGTCTTCGATCTGCCATGACTTACAATGTGCCGTTGCGTCGTTACCTTTGGTGGCAGCAAATCCCCGCTCCGAAGGGCAGCTCTGACCGCGGCGACACCCGATTCGAAGGTGGCTTCGGTGTTTACGACGCTCCTGAGCCCTGGGGTCCCTGGTCTACAGCTTACTACACAGAGAAATGGGATGTCGGCCCCGGCGAGCATGGTGACTTCCCCTCCAAATGGATAAGTGAGGACGGATGTGAACTATACCTTGTGTTTTCCGGTGAGGACAGCTTTAGTGTCCGAAAGGCCACAATCGTGCTGACTCGTGACAACTAACAGTAATCTTAGTCAAATAGCTTTGGATTAGGAGAATCAGAATGAGAAGAGTAATGTTGTTGATTGTAACTTTTGCAGTACTGCTGCCGGCTTGCAAGGCGGTGGTGGACAAACCTCGAATAGTCGTGATGACGGACATCGGCGGCGACCCGGACGATCGTCAGTCAATGGTGCGATTTCTTCTTTACACTTGTGACTTCGATGTCGAAGGGCTCTGTACAGGCTTCGGTCACGGACATTACAAGACCACCCGGCCCGAACTGATCCGGGAGATTGTCGATGCTTACGGCAAAGTCCTGCCTAATCTGCGTAAACACCGACCGGATTATCCGTCCCATGAAAGTTTGATAAGCCTTATCAAGGATGGTTACAACGACGATCCGCATAAGGTTGGGCCGGGCATGGATTCGCAAGCCTCGGATTGGATCATTAAAGTTTTAGACAAAGATGATCCTAGACCCGTCTGGTTCTCCATTTGGGGTGGACCGCGCGAGCTGGCCCAGGCGATATGGAAGGTCCGGCAGAATTGTTCCGACGAGCAGTTTGCTGCCTTTAAGCGGAAAATCCGGGTGCACTCCATCGCAGATCAGGACCGCACCGCTGGTTGGGTCAAGCAGAATCATCCCGATGTGTTTTGGATTTTTTCGCGGGTTCTGTTTCGCGGCATCTGGAAAGAAGGCAATCAACAAATCGTCTCGCCTGCTTGGTTGGAAAAGAACGTTCGCACCGGACATGGACCACTCGGGCCTGTCTATCCCGCAAAGGCTGCAGGTAAGGCCGGCGTCAAAGAAGGTGACACACCTTCGTTCTTTTATGTGCTGCCGGACGGATTAAGCGATCCGGAGCATCCGGAATGGGGCAACTGGGGCGGACGCTTCCAGAGAAGCGGACGGGGCAACGAATACATCCCCGCCGAGGACCGGATGGGGGATCGATTGGATATGCTATACACGATCCATCGCTGGCGAAGGGCTTACCAAAACTCTTTCGAGGCGCGCATAGATTGGTGCATCAAACCCTACGAGCAGTGCAATCATGAACCAGTGGCCGTATGTAACGGCGACAAGACCAATAAAGTTCTAAATATCGATGTCGATCCGGGACAAGATGTCACGTTGGCTGCGAATGGATCATCGGATCCTGACGGTGATAAGCTTTCGTACAAGTGGTGGATCTACCGGGAAGCAGGCAGTTATTGGGCGGATGCACCGATTCGTGGAAGTAATTCCGTCCGGGCTATTGTGACGGTGCCGGAGGAGGCATCGGGCAGGACGATTCACGTTATACTGGAAGTAGTAGATGCAGGTAAACCGTCGTTGACAGCATACAGGCGGGCAGTGCTGAATGTCAGCGGCGATCCTGTTAAAGCGCCGATCGAGGTCCGGCCTCTTGCAGAATATCTGAGCACACCTGTCAATAAGCTAAGTGGCCCTCCTGCCAAAATGGGAAAATGGAAATTCTATCGCGCAATCAATCTCAACGGCCCTGCTATTACAATCGACGGCAACCGGTGGCAAGGGGACGATGCTCCTGACTTTATTTGTAATGACCGTGCAATCGACAGTCCTGGTGTCGTGCTCAGGCCGCCTACGAACGACTCGAGGGCAAAAATGATTCACTCGTTTCGATGGAACCGTAGCATAAAAATTAAAGTGACACGTGTGCCACGCGGCAAGTACGCTGTGTATGCGTATCTCTGGGAGGATAATAATCCTGAAACTTTCAGCATTTCGTTGCAGGGAAAGGTTGTAGAGAAAGACTACTACAGCGGTCAGGAAGGTCAATGGCGACGGCTCGGTCCATGGGTGACAACTGTCGCTGATGGTGTGATTAGCATTACAAGTTCCGGCGGGGCTGCCAACTTCTCCGGGATTGAGGTCTGGCAGGAAATAAAACCATAGAACCATGGCAGCAAACAATAGACACTCATTCATCGGGAGAGCTTCAATAATGTATCAATCCGAATCTTCTTTTAAATTACGTATATACGCAATCAAGTAGCATAAATTTCCAAAGGTTTCGAACAGGATGATAGTCAGCCCTTATTATTTGACTCTGTCTATAGAAGAACTCAAAGTCAAATACTAAAATCCATGTTGCAACAAGAAATTTTCTTTGAGGCATCCTCGTTACGGCATTTCTGCCAACGTGCACTACTTATCATTCAAAAACGCCTCGCCAGCGCAGAGTTGCAGATCCCATGTCTTCGGAAAGAGACGTCAGGGTCCATCAATTGACGCGGTCTCGTGCTATGAAGCCTTCCAGCAGCCAGCGCAGATCCTGATTGTCGGGTGAAGGCATGGTTATCCCGGAATGGGAAGACGGATCGTCGGCATTATGGTTAATGAAATCAAGGGTCCTGGGGTCCATCCATCTCCGGCGGCCGGCGTGGCCGTCGGCGAAACCAAACGTGCTCGACTTGTTGTGGTAGGAAGCAAGGGGGTCGTAGAAGGTCCAGCTTCCCGGATTGGACAGGTAGTTTCTGCCGCTGCCAAAAGGCAGGTGCCAGCCTCCTTCGTTCTCACCGTAGCGGCTGCCGTTATGCTCTTCTTCGACGAAGACATAGTATTGCCCTGCGTCTTTGACTTCGAGCATTCTCCTGTAGTAGCGGTAGCCGGTATTACGGTTGGAGTCTCCGACGCGAAGCTCGCCGAACGCATAAGAGATCGAATAGCTGCGAAAGCAGTCACGCGGCGGGCGCCTGGTGCTTTTGCGATTGTCGCCGGGGCAGTGGTAAACGTCCACATCCTTGACGTATTTCCACATTGTTCCCTGCTGGATCCCCCGGAAGCGGTCCTCATTCGTAATGGTGGGCGAGGCCGGATTATTGGGCAGATCGTTCTCGGCGATATCCTTCGGGCGGTGGACCCATGGTGTTTTGTCGTCTGCCGTATCGTAACAGGCACCGTTACACATCAGCACGCCATCGTTGTCGTCGGCATACATGATCCATCCGATGAGCAGACTGCGGTGGTTGCCCAGACAGACTACGCCAGTGGCGCTTTCCTTTGCTATTTGCAGCGCCGGTATCAATATCGCCATCAAAACGGCAATCAACGCTATCACCACCAGAAGCTCGATTAAAGTGAAACCCTCTCGTTTGTGCATGGTGCTTCTCCTTGTCGCTCGCCCAAGATGCTCTCGAAAACCAGCATTGGTTTCCGGATCCGGCCGGTTTGCCTTGAACATCATAACCGGCATTTCTCATATGAGTTCATAAACAGTACTCCTGCATGCTACGGCCTTTATGATAGCACAATATGCCGTTCGATTCCAACGCCTCTGATCGCCAACTCGGTAAACATTCCTGTCATAAAGGCCCCAAAATACACCAATTCGCTGATAATCCAGCATTTTAGCTGTTTTCCGACGTACTTCAACCGTGGATTTCTCATCACCTGCCCGGACTTTCCCAGCACAGCCGGTCACCCTGCTCTCGCGAGTTTTGGGCTGGCTCTCAACTGTTCAATCCGATCAAAGATTTCACGAAAAAGCGTCCTCGGCACAGCTATTCCGCCGTCTGGAATACCACATACCGCGAATGCCTGGCCACCTTGGCACCAAAGGCAATATGACAATCCCCGGCGGTCCGAGCAAAACTGCTGAATAGTAAAACCGCATTTGCGGAAATTTATCAGGTTTTGTATTAGTTCGGAGTCTATACCGACTTGGCTCAGTATGGGTTCCGGCTATTTTACTCCAACGCAATTAAGAGATTTCCCTTGACAGTAAGGTCGCTAATGTGGTATAAATAGGGCCGGTGGAAATACTAAATTACAGGCTTCGGATTTGGGATTTCCACTCTCTTAGCAGCATATATTTGGCGTCTGAAGGAAGGAGATAGCTTCAAGTCGTAAAATTGTCTTTTGCGAGCACTGACGGAATGTAGTGTGGCTAAAGATAAATATCGGCCGCTATCGTAAGTGGCCAAAACATAGTCATTCTAACCATTTAATAAGGAGGAATATCATGCAGAGAATACATGTCTTTTTGGCTTTTATAGTACTGCTTGCGGCAGCCATCTGTACGCAGGCACAGGAACCGGATCTCCTGGCCTGGTGGAAATTCGACGACGGCACAGGAACCATTGCCCATGATTCGAGCGGTAACGGACACGATGGCGTATTCATCCAGGACCCAGAATGGGTCGCAGGCAAGTTCGGAAGCGGTCTGCTTTTTGACGGCCTGGGCGGCGAGCGTGTATCACTCGGCGGACTCGATATTCCCTCGGGTCAGATGACCATCACCTGCTGGTTCAAGGCAAACAATCTGGACACGCCCGGCCAAGATCCACGCATGATTTCCAAGGCGTTTGGCGGTGGAAACAATGACCACATATGGATGTTCAGTTCAAGCCGCATTGGCAGCAATAAGTTTCTGAGACTTCGATTAAAGACCAACGATGGCCAGCAGACCTCGGAGATAAAAGCAGGTACGTTCGAAGTTGGCGAGTGGATCCATGGCACCATCTGGTGGGACGGCACCGACATGAAGATCTACAAGAATGGCGCCGAAGTCGGCACCCTCGCGAAGGGGGGCACTTCTGTCGCTCTCGATCCCGCTGTCCAGGGCGCCATTGGCAACCAACCCATCGGAGCAGAGAACAGACCTTTTGATGGAATAATCGATGACGTTCGCATCTATACCAGGGCCCTTACCGTTGAGGAGATTGAGCAGGTCATGGCAGGCCCGCCGGCCCCGTTGGCAGCCGGGCCGGATCCCGCCAATGGCGCTACCGTTGAGCAGGGCTGGTATAACCTGGGTTGGAAACCCGGAACGTGGGCTGTGTCCCACAACGTGTACTTCGGCACGAATTTTGACGATGTAAATGAATCTGCCGAGGATACGTTTATCGGCAATACCACGTACACATTCCAACTGGTCGGAATTGCGGGCTTCGGAGTCCCGGAAGGTCTTCAGCCCGGTACGACCTACTTCTGGCGGGTAGACGAGGTAAACCAGGACAATCCTGACAGTCCGTGGAAGGGTGTCGTTTGGAGCTTCACGCTGCCTCCCCGAACCGCGTATAATCCGCTGCCTCCCGATACCATGAAGTTTGTCGGGACGGATGCGGAGCTGAGCTGGACCGCCAAGTGGAACGCCGCCCTGTTTAGTGTGTACTTCGGTACTGATCCGGAAGAAGTGGCAAATGCCACCGGGGCTACTGCCGGTGGGAAGATGTCTTTCGATCCCGGTCCATTGGAACTCGATACGACCTATTACTGGCGAGCAGATTCTTTTGACGGTGTTGAGTGGCGCACAGGCAATGTGTGGAGCTTCACCACCATAAAACCGGGCGGCGGCCTCGTGGGCGAGTACTCCAACTATGGCGGAGGTGTACCGGATCCGCCTGAATCACCCTTCCAAAATGTCACGCTGACGCGAATCGATCCGGGCATCAACTTCCAATGGGGCAACAGTTCACCTGAGCCTGGCGTGATCGATACGGATAACTTCGCCGTGCGCTGGACGGGTGAACTGGATGTACCGCTAACTGGAAGATACACCTTCAAAGCCACGACCGATGATGGTGTGCTTCTCTACGTCAATGGAGAGGAAATGGCGGATGCATGGCGTAATCAGTCCAGTCCCCTGGAGCAGTCGGGTACGATTGATCTGGTGGCTGGTGAATTCGCATCGATCAAAATGTTGTACTTCGCCACTTCCGGAAGCGCTATGGCAGAGCTGCGCTGGGCGCACGATTTGTTTCCACTGGAGTTTATCCCTGCCGCAGCCCTTTCTCCATCTGTGCGGGCCGGTCTGTCCAGGCCGGCGAATAATTCTGTCGATATAAGCCAGACACCAGTCCTGCTGTGGACAGCCGGCGGTCAAGCGGCCGAGCATGATGTGTATCTCGGCACGGATGCTGCCGCTGTTGCCGGCGCGGACGTCGGAACGGCAGGCATTTACCAGGGCCGGCAGGCGACGACAGGCTTCTCACCTGCAAAGCTCGATTGGAAGACAACCTACTACTGGCGTGTTGATGAAGTCAACGATCTGAATCCGGACAGTCCCTGGAAGGGCCCGGTCTGGAGCTTCACTACGGCGGATTTCCTGATCGTGGACGATTTTGAGAGCTACGATGCTTATGAGAACCAGATATGGTTTGCCTGGCATGATGGGCTTGGTTATGGCTCGCCGGATGTTCAACCCTATAAGCCGGGTAACAGCACGGGCTCGGAGATAGGCGATGGCAGCACCATTTCTTATACCGAGGAAACCATCGTCAATAGCGGAACTCAGTCGATGCCGTACTGGTACAACAATAATAAGCAGCTCTTCGCCTACTATTCAGAGGCGGAGCTGAAGTTAACTGCCCCGCGTGACTGGACCGAGGAAGGCGTTACGGATTTGTCGCTGTGGTTCAGAGGTCACCCGGCATCAATCGGCAGCTTTACAGAGGCACCGGTCGGCACCTATACGATGACCGGCTCTGGCACTGACATCTGGTACACCGCCGATGAGTTCCACTATGCCTTCAAAATGCTATCCGGCACAGGTTCAATTGTGGCGAAAGTGCTTAGCGTCGATAACACGGACCCCTGGGCCAAGGCCGGTGTTATGATTCGCGAGACACTGGAACCAGGCTCAAAATTTGCTGCGGTGTTTATAACGCCCGGCAACGGATGCAGATTCCAGGCGCGGATGGACGTGGACATTGACGCAACAAGTGACACTTCAGTAGCAACTGCTGAGCAAACAGCTATCACAGCACCCTACTGGGTAAAATTAGAGCGTGATGTCGCAGGCAACTTTAGAGGCTACTATTCGGCCAACGGATCCACATGGCTGCAAATGTCATGGAATCCGCGGAATGTCTCGATGGGTTCGAATGTCTATATCGGTTTGGCGGTGACCAGCCATAACACCGAGGCAATATGTGAGGCTAAATTCTCCAACGTTACGATTACCGGTACGGCCGGCCCGCAGTGGGCGAACCAGGATATCGGCATTACCAGCAACGATGCTGAGCCGCTGTATGTTGCCGTATCCAACAGTGCCGGAGCGCCTGCGGTGGTAGTCCATGACGATCCGGCTGCAGCAACAATAGATACCTGGACCGAATGGATTATCCCGTTGCAGGCCTTTGCCGATCAGGGCATAGTCCTGAC
>SDBS01005552.1_pt1 | contig 12277 bp, 13 predicted proteins | sample 2277091 | NCBI WGS metagenome assembly SDBS01 (sample SAMN10404972, study PRJNA504765) | marine sediment metagenome | isolation source: marine sediment core GS10_PC15, 163 cmbsf | place: Arctic Ocean: Southern Knipovich Ridge | collected 2010 | reverse complement strand
TCTCTAATAATACTCCATTTACTTTTTTTGAAAGCATCAGTATATCTTCATATTTTGCGGTTCTAGTCCATTCTGGATTATAAGAAATTATAGTTGGTTTTTTGTAAACAATGGCAGATTCTAAAACTGTACTTCCTGACGCTGTAACTACAACATCTGCGCCTGCAAGAATTTCATGGAATTTATCACTCCAACCAAAGATATTCCATGTTGGATGCTTAACTGCAAGTTTTTCTAAATTCTGGGAACCTGACTGAACCACGACATTTTCTAAGTCAAGTGAATCTAATGATTGTATTAGACCAGGATGCCCATAAGTCCCAACAGTAACTAAAACATATCCTCCATTGTAGGGTTCTACTGCAGGTTTTGCAATTATTGGCCCAAAAACTTCCCCTTTGGGAAATATCTTTTTTTGCTCTTCCCAATGTAGGGCTGTTACTTTGGCAAACCTCTTCAAAATATTTGCAGTCTTTGATGGACCAACAAACCTAACAGAAGCCTCAAGGTTTACAATGGGATTTGATTTTGTCCATGAAATTAGGCTAGGTGGAATACAAAAATTGTTTCCAGTACTTACAATAACATACTTTCCCTTCAATAACTTTGAGGAATGTAAAAATGATCTTACAAAGCCTTTCACAAAAGGACTCATTCCTGTTTTAGGCCCCCTTGGTAATACTAGGGGTTTGGTCTCTGCATATTTTGATAATCGTTTATAGCTTAACGCATCGTTTTGTGGGTAAAATGCTTCAAGCTCACATTTTCCAGAAAGATGCTGAGCAAGAGAATAAGCATAACCAGTATGTCCTCCACCCCCTGCAAGCAAGATTACTTTGGCCAATACGGGATCTTTTCAAATCAGCAAAATAAGGTTTGCATTATCTCATTTGAAAAACAAGTACTTTACAATACTTGTTATTAGAGAATTATCTGACTTTACTGACAAGAAAAAATAGTTCACAATTTTACATGTATATTCTAAAATTAAATTTATTGAAATAATTTCTACATATTATAATGTCAATAATGTCTTTAAACAGTTAATCTAGATTTCCTAGTCCTTTGAGCAAACAAGATGCTTTCTTATCTTTTTTTAATTTACCCTGGCAATCATAAATAAAAGGAACTAGAGATTTTTTGTATATTTTATTTATTTCAGGTATTGTCTTATTGTGATTTTGAACTATTACAAGACAACCTATCCCTGAAATAGACTCTTTTTTTAGATCATGTAGTATTTTTACATTAAGCTGTTCCATTTCATTTTCTCTAAAATATTTGTCTAGTAATTTTTCTTGTAAGAAAGGATCATGAATAGATACTTCGTATCCTTTATTTTTGAATTCCCTAACTATTTTGAATCCCGGAGAATCTCTCATGTCTGGCATGTCCATTTTATAAGACAATCCACAAACAATAACAGACTTTGAAAAATTATTATTTTTTATAATTTTATTTATTGTGTTTGAAATGTATATTGGCATAAATGAATTTATTTTTATGGCACTTTCTATAGTTTCAAAATTATAACTAAATTTTTTTGATGAATTTAAAAGAAAAATTGGATCTTTGGGAATGCAGTGTCCGCCAGCACCCGCACCAAAATAAAATGGCATGAATCCAAATGGTTTGGTTGAGGCTCCCTTGATCACATTTGAAATATTAATTCCTAATTTATCACAAAGAATGGCTAGTTCGTTTACAAGAGATATGTTGACCAATCGAAAAGCATTTTCAAATGATTTGATTACTTCTACAGTTTTTGGGGTTTCTACTCTGAACAAATTTCCTTTGTTTAGGTGATTGTATATTTTTTTAATAATAGAAAATGTTATGTCATCAGATGAAAAAACTACTCTTGGTATATTATGTAAATTCCATTTTTTATTTTTAGGATCAATTCTCTCAGGACAATAAGCTAAGCCAATATCATCACCCAATCTGAATCCGTGTTTCTCAATTAACTGTTCTACCGTTTCAGTGGTTCCTACCTCCAAACTACTCTCAATAATTATGATGTCTCCAGATTTTGCAGATGATAAAAAACCTCTTACTGCTAAAATAACATAGTGATCAGACTGCATGTCTTTTTTAGGGATGGGAGTAGGTACACAGATAATTCCAATTTTTGGTTTTGATTGTGGCCTGGAAGAATTTGAGAAAATCAAATTACCTTTTTTTCTTACATTCTTGTAATCAGTTTCTAAATATTTCTCATTTTCAATCAACAAACCATTTTCCAATCTTTTTAATTTGTCTGGGCCTGTCTCGACTCCAAGTACTCTAAATCCTGCCTTAGATAATTTTACTGATAGTGGAAATCCGATATACCCAAGACCATAAACTTCAATAACACAGTCTTTTTTGGAAATTTTTTTTCTGGTTTCTATTAACTTCATGGCATTTCTCTATTTATCATACTTTTTTGATTTTACAAAAAAACTTTAGATTTCTCAGTTATTAAAGAGGTCTAAGCAAAGTCAAGAACGCAGGAGGAATTTTTCCTTTATCTAACAAATCAATAACTTGATTTAATGAAATTTTCTTTACATCTTTTTTATTCATTACCGTAGGTCTGTCAAACTCCCTGACAATATAATACACTATATCATATCCATCCTCTTTTAACATGCACAAAAGCTTTCGTGTTTTTTTGTCACCAAGTAACATACAATGAAACTCCATCTGAATCATTGGTTTAAATTTTTTAAGCGAATTCCTAAATCCCTTATAGATTTGGTATTCATATCCCTCTACATCCATCCTGAGAAAATCTAATTTTTTTAAACCTAATTCCTCTACAAACAAATCAAGTTTCTTTACAGGAACATCAACAATTGTGTCTGATGGTTTTACTATTTCATCTTCTCTTAAAATTCTACTTAAATTAGATTGTCTATCTAAAAGAAACTTGAGTATTCCATTCTTGTCCCCTCCTGCTAAGCAAAATGAGTTAACATTTTTTGCATTTGCCATTTTAAGATTTTTTTTCAATATTGGAAAATTAATGGGTGATGGTTCTATTGCCACTACTTTCCCTTTATCTCCCACAATTTTGCTTTCTAACAGAGTATAGTATCCAATATTTGCTCCAACATCTAGACAAATCATTCCTTCCCTTAGATTTTCTTTAATTAATTTAGTATTGAGCGGTTCATGAGTATTGAATAAAGCTAATTCAATTGAAATTCCATCATCGCCTGGTAATAATTCTAGTTTGTAATCATTAACATCTACAATTTTGTTTTTCATATTTAATCCACGTTTTTTTAATCGCACATTTTTGTAGTACCACCAAATTTTAAGACCCTTATAGATTCCATAGTCTCTGAATAACTCTCTAATTTTTCCTATTTGAGAAATAATCACATTTGCAGTCAATTCTTTCAGATATGATTTAATTCTATAATTATTATTTATAATGTTAGCATTTTTAATCAAACTTTCTTTTGATTAGTTGCTTCCTAAACATTTCATAATTTTATTTTTTATTAGGTTTGATTGTGTTGTTCTTACAAATCTTCTCAACTCTTCATCATAAAATTCAATGTTGTTTTTCAAATATCCTTCCAGTTGCCAAAAAAAAACTTTGATATTTTTTAAATGAATTGCTGACTGGAAAAAAATGTACAATGCTAAAAATGGATGATATCCAAGAGATTTGTAGGTTTCTCCAACTGTAATAAAATTAGATTTTTTATATCCTATACCTTGTTTTCTCTGTAAAGTTGTATCTATATTGAATACTTTAAAATCATAACCTAATTGCCTTGCTTTCCAAATAGGATAAACATCTACGCCATACTTTACTTTTCTGTCTTTCATAACTAACTTGTGGAATTTGTATAGTACTAACCTTCCAGAACCCATAGGTTCTTTTGATTTTTTACCATCTATCAAACTACCTGCGATGACAAGATTAGAGTTATTTTTCATTTCAGAAATTAATGAGTATAGATAATTTGGGGGAATAACATGATCAGCATCAAGCTGTAATATATAATCAAAATTCTCATCAAAATGAGACAATGCTATTTCATGTAACCTTGTCATTTTAGGTCCTCCCATACCCAATTTACCATCATCTTTTAAATCGATAATCTCACAACCAAAATCAACAGCTATATCACGTGTTTTATCCGAAGATCCATCATTAACTAGGACTATTTTATCAGGTTTCAACTCTTGACTATTTAATGCAGACAAAGTTTTTGGTAGAGTTTTTTCTTCATTTCTGGCAAAAACCATTACTCCAATTTTTGGGGAATCTTTCACAAAATTTACCTTGGATCCTAGATTATATCTTTTAACATCAAAAAAGTATTTTTTATTTTAAAAATAATAGAAATGCTAGTGGTAATTTGTTTTTATTCAATAAATTCAATAATTCTTGTAGGGAATAGTGTTTTACATCGCTAATGTCTCCTACTGTGGGACAATCTAACTGGCGAACAATATTGTAAACAACTTCATATTTTTCTGACATTATCCATTCGAGAAGTTTTTTTGTTTTTTCATTCCCAAGTAATGAAGTATGAACTTCCATCTGAATCATCGGTTTAAATTTTTTAATGGAATTTTTCATTCCTTCTAAAATATTGAATTCATATCCTTCTACATCCATTCGAATAAAATCAAGAGTTTTAATCTGTGAGGTTTCCAAAAATGAATCAAGTTTCTTAATTGGAACTTCTACAATTTGTCCGTTTTCAGGCACTTTTTCTTCATTTTTAATAATTCTACTTAAATTAGAATGAGGATCAAGAAAAAATTTAATCATTCCATCATGATCTCCTCCGGCAATTTGGTATAGTTCTACATTGGTGACATTTTCATCTTGGATATTTTTTTGAAGTAGTTTGAAGTTTACAGGAGAAGGTTCTATTGCTACTACTTTTCCTTGTTCACCCACAATTTTGCTTTCCAATAAAGTGTAATATCCTATATTAGCTCCAATATCAAAACAAATCATTCCTTTTTTGAGATTTTTTGATAAGAGTTTTGTATTCAATGGTTCATGCGTATGGAATAATGCAAGCTCAGTTGATATACCATCATCATTTGGGAGTAACGACAATTTATATCCATTAACACTAACAACTTTATTGGTTAAGTTTATTTTCTTTTTATTTATTCTAATAAATTTATAAAATTTCCAGACTTTGAATCCTTTAACAAAACCATATTCCTTACAAAGATATAAAATTGTTTTAATCTTAGAATCAAGCGAATTATAGGTCAATTATAACTTTATAATTACTATTGAGAATTTCTTAAAGGTAATTGTAACTAATATCAAGAATTCCCACTTTCGATTTGTAACAAAAATTTTCTAAATTTTTGAATATCTTCTTTAGTTGCTTTTCCATCTATTATATCCAACAAATTTCTAAACATTAAAGCCATAATTGGATTTTGGCGCATGTATTGTGCAGTTTCAACTTTAAGTTGGGTTTTTCGGTGCCATGCACCAATAAGAACTGATACAGGAATGTAAATAATTATAAATATTATTGTAAAAAACCACAGATTCTCAAATAATCCATCTAAAAATTCAACTCTTTCTATTAACAACCTATGAAAAATTAGAACAAAATTAGCAAGACTTATTGCAAATATCAAATAAGTAGTATGACCAAAACGAAAATCTAGCCATCGTCGTCTCATCCACGGCGTATCCATCATTTTCATAAATAATGATCCTTCTAATAGATTTTTAGCTCAATTATTTTACTTCTAAACGTGTATTGAAAATTAGCATTATTCATTTTCTAGTCATTACGTTATCATAGAAATATCATTTCAAAACAAGGAATTCATTTTTAATATGTATCAAATTATTTATATCTAAATTGGAAAAGATTACAAAAATTCCTTCCTCATTAAGAACAGTTGAATGGAAAGACAACAAAGTTGTAATGATAGACCAGACAAAATTACCAAATCAACTCGTTTATGTTGAATTTTCTGACTATAATCAAGTTGCAGATGCTATTAGAAACTTGGTAGTTCGTGGAGCTCCGGCTATTGGAGTTTCTGGAGCTTTTGGCTTAGCCCTAGCAGCTCTGCAAAGCAATGCATCTATAAAAGAAAATCTTTTAGAAGATCTTGAAAAGGCAAAAAAAATTCTTTTTGAGACTAGACCAACTGCAATAAACCTTGCTTGGGGATTAGATAGAATAATGAAAGTGGCAAATTTTGGTGATTCTGTAGAACAAATCAAAGAACTAGTAATCAACGAGTCCAAAAAAATGGCAGATCAAGATATTGAGATTAACAAAACTATGGGAAAAATTGGATCTGAATTATTTGATAACAATGACACCATAATGACTCATTGTAATGCAGGAGCATTAGCTACTGTAGCATATGGAACAGCTTTAGGAGTAATTCGAGCCACAAAAGAAAATGGCAAAAATGTCAAAGTAATAGCTACTGAAACAAGACCAGTACAACAAGGTTCAAGACTTACTGCTTTTGAGTTAAAACATGACGGCTTTGATGTAAGCCTAATTCCAGATACTGCAGTAGGATATAGCATGGCAAATGGTTTAGTCAACAAAGTAATTGTTGGAGCTGACAGGATTGTAAAAACTGGGCATGTCTTTAACAAGATTGGTACCTATCAGATAGCCACAATGGCAAAGCAACATGAAATTCCATTTTATGTGGCAGCGCCTTTGTCTACCTTTGATATGAAGACCAATGCAAAAGACGTAATCATTGAGATGCGTAAAGGATCTGAAGTAACAGGAATTGGGGACAAAAAGACTGCACCAGATGGTATAGGCGTGATAAATCCTGCATTTGATATGACTCCTCCTGAACTAATTACTGGAATAATTACAGAAAAAGGAGTGTTAAAGCCACCTTACGAAGATTCTATAAAAAAATTATTTGAAGCTAATTAATAGAAAGTTTTTATTGTTTTTTAAACTGTCTTTTTATAGTATGAGTACAGTCTTAGCATCTTCCATTGAAGATTCATTAAAACAGTGCATGGACCCAGAAGTTCCACTAAATATTGTTGAGATGGGTCTAATTTACGGAATTGATGTAAATGATAACAATGATGTTAATATCAAAATGACCATGACAACTCAAGGATGTCCTCTACATGAGACTCTGGTACAAGACGCTACAAGATATGTAAAAAAAGTTCCTGGAGTAAATAATGTCAAAATAGACATTGTATGGGATCCTCCTTGGTCGATGGATAAAATGTCAGAGGAGGCCAAAATTAAAATAAAAAATATGGGATCTGATGTGAATACTCCTGCACCAATAAATTATGAGACTGCCTTACCTCAAGGTGTTGGCAAACTCGTAAAACAGGAAGATGGCTCAATGGTCTTATCTAATGAGCATGACCAGGGATTTATGGTAAACCAAGCAATAATTGACTTTTGGAAATCTTGCAATGGTCAACACAAGGTAACAGAACTAGTAGAGTTATTTGCAAAACAAACTGGATTACAAAGAAAGCAAGTAGAAAAAGAAGTAATGCAACTACTCCAACAACTTAGAGATGGCGGATTAATTGCAATTGCAGGCCAATCAGACACTCCAAATGTAGAGTTTAAGAAAAACTAGACAACAACCGTGTTAAACCATCATTTAATGAAATTTGAGTAAAAAACTCTAGTCCTTTCCTTACAAGTCGTCAAAATCACTTTATTTTTTCTTTGAATTTTTCCTGAATTAAATTATCAATTTCTTCATATCTTTTTTGCCAAGAATTTTCTTTTGCCAATTCTAATCTTTTCTTTTTTAATTCAGGATTATTGCTACAATCAATCATTTGTTTTAGAGAAACCACAAAGGAATCTACATCTGGCGCCCTTGATAGAATTCCTTTTGTTTCATACCTTTCCAATTCTGGCATCATTGTTGCAACTACTGGTTTTCCACATGCAAGATATTCATAGAATTTTTTTGGGTTTATGGCTTTAGTAAAAGCAGAGCTTATTCTTGGAATAATTCCTACATCAAAATGAGCGACATATTTTAGTAGTTCATGGTACGGTTTTTCTCCCAAATATTCGACATTAGGCAATGAAGTTAATTTTTTGAATTTCTCTTTATTAAAGGATACAAACTGCCTACCAAGCAATACAAATTTTTCATTTCCTAGCTTCTTTGCCACATCATACATAAGATCAAAATCAAACCAATCAGCAATTACCCCATGATATCCAATAATTTTTCCAGAAGGCATATCTTTGGGCTTTGGAATTTCATTTCCTTCAGAAATAAATTCTTCATCAACACCGTTTGGTATCAAATATGCTCTGCAATTTTCTCTTAAAAGTCTCTCAGCAAGTAATTGAGCGCTAGTAAAGACCAAGTCTGCCTTCTTGACTATCTGTTTTTCTATAGTTATTACCTCATCTTCAAGTTCTTTTCTAACAAAACCTGCATAATCGTCTTCAATGTCACTTATCAAAAGCTTTTTTGGCAGATTATGAATTGTGTTGGGGTCATAGAAGATACTAATTCCCTGTAACCAGATTATGGTATCTTTCGTAAAGACCTTTCCTGATAACTTTTCTAGAAAGTCAGAAAATCTCTTTTTTTCTCGTTTCCAGTTTGATTCACTCTTCTGTAGAAGAAAACTAGGCAAAATTGCCTTGAAGGTGTGTCTTTTATGTGGAATATCCAACTCTTCACGATGTAATTTTGTTTGTAGGGTTCCTATGTAAAATGATGATATAATCGAACTAAAATCTACTACCTGAACGTCATAGCCTTTCTTTTTAAAAATTGATGCCAAGTGATGATGTCTTTGGGTAAGACCAACCCATAAGGTTGGTATGATAAAAGTAATTTTTTTCAATTGGTTACCCTCCTAATGAATTCATTAAAAAGATATGTTTCAATTTCTATTACAAAAAAATAAAAATAGAATTTTTAATGAATGACAGCTGAATTTGGTTTTTTCAAATAACATCAAAAAATGTGGCTCGAATTGGATCCATCAAAGTTTATGACCACTCCTGATAGATATTTGATATCATTTTTTACAATAGAACTTATAAAATCACCAATCTCTTTGGGTTCTCCCAAACGCTTCATTGGTAATGACTTTGCGTATTCTTCTACATTGTCGACTAACTCTTTTGTTCTTTGTGTGTTAATTGGACCGGGAGCAATGTTTATACAACTTACGTTTTTTTCTGCATAACTTTTACTTAAAATTTTTAAAACGCTTGAAAATGCTAATCTATATGCACTTGAAATAATTAAACTTGGATTTGGTTCTTTAATGACACTTGAACTAATCAAAAAGATATAGCCTCCCTCATTAATTGAAATATTTTTTAAAATAATACAAAATCCCAAAAATAACTGATTATGATATTTTTGCCATTCCTCTTCTGAAATAGAAAAAAATTCTTTCGCTGGAGGTCCACCAGTATTCAAGACCAAAACATCAACATCCTTGTGATTATTTACAAAGTTTTTCACACTATCCAAATCAGAAGTATCTAGATCTTTTTTTGATGTAGCAATAACATCAAATCCAATTTCAACCAAAGAATCACTAATTGCTTTTCCTATCCCTCTTGATCCACCAATTACAATCGCTCTAGTCACAGCAATTTTTAGAGAATTGGCAATTAAATTTCTTTAATTTCTGTAATTTTTGCTAGAACTGAATCCATCTTCACAATTGCTTTTTTTTCATCCCATCCAAGGGCAACATACCAATCACCTGCATCAGAATGATACTTTGTTTCTAGGGTTTTGATAGTGTCAGGCTGAACATTGTATTTTTTTGCAATCCCAGATACTGCAAGAGCAACGGCATCTTTTTCTTTTTCAAGTCTTCTTTTCATAAGACCTATTCCTGGAGTCATAAAATTTCTAATCTTTTTCATCTAATATAGGTAATTGTTACAAATTTTTACTACAAATATATTCACCACAAATATTGCTATAACAAATTGAAGATTTGGATTGATTTTCTTACTCCAAAACAACTCTTGTTTTTTGAACCACTAATTAAAAAATTGAGTAAAAAACATCAATTACTTTGTACAACAAGAGATTATAGAGAAGCAAAGGAACTGGCAAAAATTAGAAAATTAGATGTTGTGATTGTTGGACGACATGGGGGTGGTAACAAAGCTGACAAACTTCTGGTAAATATTGATAGAATGAAGTCCTTGTTTAAAATAATTCAAAAATTCAAACCTGAATTAACACTAAGTTTTTGCACACCTGATGCGTCACGTATATCTTTTGGATTAGGAATAAAACACATTGCTTTTTCTAATTCTCCCCATCATGAGAAAGTAATGAGATTAACGGTACCACTTGTTGACAAACTTTTGATTCCTAAACATATTCCAAAAAAAGAATTTACAAAATATGGAATATCTTCAAAAAATATAATTCAGTATAATGCCTTGGATGAATATCTAATTGTTAATGGAAAAATCTTCCATAACACAGTACCAAAATTATATTTTGAAAAGAAAAAAACTATTCTCTTTAGAACTCATGAAATTCAAGCCGCTTATCCTTCAAGAAAAGTTGATACAATTGGAATTATTAAAAAAATGGCAACAGAGTTTCCAGATTTTAATATTATAGTTCTTGGAAGATACTATGACGAAATAAAATCTCTAAAAAGAAAATTAGGAAAACGTATTGTTGTTTTAGATAAAGTCGTAGATAGTGGAGAAATTCTGTCATTGTGTGATGTGTTTGTAGGCTCTGGTGGAACAATGACATCCGAAGCTGTACTACGAGGAGTCCCAACTTTATCATACAACGGTGTTCCCAACCTTGATGAGAAATACCTTGTTAGATTAGGAATGTTACCAAGGGCTGAAAGCATCTCAAAAATCATACAAGTCACCCGTAAACTTCTAAATTCAGATAGGAAAAAGCTTAAACTAAAGGCAAAAAAATTTCTTGATTCAATGGAGAATCCCCACTCAAAACTATCTGAAATTATTAAATTATAGAAATAATTAATTTTATACCTGAATTATTTAGAAAATAAAGAATTATTCTGAGGAAAAATTATCTAGAATGTGAAATGATTCTAATTTAATAATTTACAATATTTCAAATACCACAGTATGAAAGGTATAAGAGATGAGACCAATCCAGAGATTATCAAATTCTTCGCTAGTAAAACCAAATAATCTCATTGCTATCGCATCAGTTTTAGCTGTTATAGGCCCTGTAGTAATTTTGACTGGAGGAATATGGGATGCAATTTCTCATCTTCAAAGAGAGCCAGAATTGTTTTGGACCATTCAACACGTTTCAGTTTATACTGGTGTATCAATGATTACAAGTGCTGGAATTATTGGCATCATTCTTTTAGTTAGAAATTCTGTAAAAGGAATTTTAAAAAAAGGAATTCAACTGGTAATTGTAGGCTCTATCATTCAGCTTGTTTCAGGATTTGCCGATTCTCTTTCTCATGATCTTTATGGTATTGATGGTTTAATCTCTTGGTCACATCAACCATTAGAATTAGGTATTGTTTTGGCAGCTCTTGGAGGATTTCTTATAATGAAAAGTAGACAACACACTAAACTAAAGATATTTTTACCATTTTCAATAATTTCACTCTTACTTTTAACAAGCTGGCTAGGATTCAATATATTTCTGGTATTCGGTCACGTAATTCAATGCATTCCTGTTTATGATATATTTTCATCAGGTTGCTCAATTCTATAGTCTCTTAGTTTGATGTATAATGAAATTACTATCATTAATCCACCAGCTAGTGTGACTATTCCTGACATTATCATCTCTCTACCATTGGTGTCCCCAAATTCCACTTCAAGATTAATCTGATCATTTGAAAGATTTGTAATCTTGACAACATATGTTCCTCCTACTTCAAAATTAAAATAGCCAACAGACATTTTGGTTTCAACTATTTCATCAGAGATTATATTTTGATTCTGGTCTAAAATCTGCACAAAAACTCCTTCTCCGGAAAACTCAGGCAGGAAAATTTTGTAATATCCTATATCTTTACCTTCAAAACTCATTTTAATTTCGGTAGAATCTGATGACTTTAACGAAAAACTCTCTGAAACTCTATCCCCTTCATCAAAAACAACAGATAACCAAACAATTCCTAATATTGTAAATCCTATGCCTACTTTGAACAACGTTGGTCTCAATTCACATAATCTTGGAAATTATTTACCTAATAAGATAATCTAAAGGGCTCGGAGGGCTTCGATCCCTCGACCTGGCGGTCCGAAGCCGCCCGCACTGTCCAGACTGTGCAACGAGT
>SDBS01005551.1_pt1 | contig 12278 bp, 12 predicted proteins | sample 2277091 | NCBI WGS metagenome assembly SDBS01 (sample SAMN10404972, study PRJNA504765) | marine sediment metagenome | isolation source: marine sediment core GS10_PC15, 163 cmbsf | place: Arctic Ocean: Southern Knipovich Ridge | collected 2010 | reverse complement strand
CATTTAATTTTGATATTTTTTTAAAAACATTGTACTCATTCTTAATATCTTTGGAATTATCAAACGCAATTCCGTGTAAGCCAACATCAAATTTCTTTTGTGATATTTTTTTTATCCAAAATTTTGCATCTTTAAGCGAATAATGTAATCCTAATGCATTATCTACTGCAATAAAAAAAGTTGAGGGTATATGCTCTTTCCTATCAAAATCTATAAGTTCTTCAATATTATGCCATTTGTTTTTAAAAAGACCTAAAAATCTTAAACAACATTCTTTACCACTAATTGCGCCGTTCGTTAATTCAATCATATTTCTACCTAAAAATTTTGGGATTATTAAATCTCTTTTATGTTCCCACACCGTAATATGGTCAACATCATGTGAAATTATGATTTTCATTAAAATAACTCTCTCCTGTAAAACTTTAGTAAAATTTCTAAAGGTAATTTTGCTTTATTTATCCTATAATATGGGGTTAACTGCCCGCCAAATCCCCTAAAATATCTTTCAATTTGGGGAACCATTGAACCTTCAAAATCAAAATATTTAAGTCCTATTTTTTTTGCAAATTTAATTGCTTCCCACATTGCTAAAGCTCCTGCTCCGTGATGGCTATTTTTGCTATCATAACCACCAAGAAGATAATAAGCAGTGCTTGTATCGTAAACACAAAATACAATAGCAATAGGTTTATTATTTTGAAAAGTTACAAAACTAAAGCTATTATTTTTTTTCGCAAATTCAAAAATAACCTTATTTAAATAATATTGATTAGTTTTTTTATTTTGTCTTAAATATGTTTTAAGTACTAAAGATTTAACTATTTCTAAATTATCATTATATTTTGCAATTAATTCATCTCTTAATGCTTTATTTATATCATTTCTTCTCACTACAGACATTTCTTTTCTTATATCCTGTGTAGATTTTTCTAAATCTATAATATATGTATATCCTGGAATCACCTTAAATTTTCTCCAAATGAAAGGCTGAGTATCTACTATATTTTTGTTTAAAGAAATGGAAATAACAGAATAAGACAACTTTTCAAAAAAATCTGCCATTAAAGATAATATTTCCTTCCATTTATTCATTACTACGACTAGATTTTTGGCTTTTATTTGAAAGAATGGTCCTATAGTTGGAGTAAAGGGAGGATTACGATAAATTGCGAAACCATATTTTTTTTGTTTATAAAGGTGAAATCCCCCAATTAAATTATCACCTTTATCATAAATTCCGTAGATTTGATTTTTTTCTTCAAATATTTTATTCCATTTTATTGTATTAAATATTGTCCCGAAAGATGAGACTAATTCGTCATATTTTTGTTCATCACTAAAAGTTAATTGTTTAATTTTCATCTCATTATTTCCCTATATATTTTCACTATTTTATTCTTTTCAATATCCCAATTGTATTTTTTTAATACCGCTTCTTTTCCTTTTTCTCCCATTCTTTCTCTTTGATTAATATTTTCATATAAATAATCCATAGCCCATGCAATTTTTTTAAATTAGTAGGATCTATAGGAATTCCACAACCAATTTTTAATACAAATTTTTTTAAGTTTGGAAAATCAGAAATAATAATTGGTAAACCCTACTCATATACTCGAACAACTTTATTACATTTTCACCTGTGCAATAAATATAGGCAGGTACGGGCTTAAGTAGAATAAATCCGATATCAGCTATCAAAAGATATTTCGTTATTTCTTCCCTATGAAATAATATTGTAAAATATTTTATATCCTTTTTATATGCTTCTCCTATTATTCTTTTTGTATCATCTTTAACTTGTTCTAAAGTCTGATTTTGCCAACGGCTACTTTTGTGAAAAAGATAGCCATCCATAATATGCAAAGGAAATTCCCAAAGATTACTAGTTTTAAATGGATTTTGAAATTTATGACCGAGTAGGAGGTAGATAATTAATTTATCTACCGTCCCCTCACACCACCGCACGTACCGTTCGGTATACGGCAGTTCACAAAGCACTACGAATTTCATAATAACGATTTGTCAGGCTCATAAGCCCAAGGTTAGCCCAATAGGCATTAGGTAGAGCACTATTTAAAGAACCACCTGCAATATGCCAGTAAGCTTTTCGAGTATTAGCTAAACTAAGAGCTGCCCAATCTGGAAGCCCTAATTTAATTAGGTTGCGGTATTTGGTACGTACCTTCTTCCACTGTTTCCATAGACACCAGCTAATATGGCTTCTGCTGACTTCTGACCATTCAAAGTCAGATTTCCCTGGGTAAGAATAATAGTCTTCACCCCATATACCCGCTACATCTACCACGCAATCTTTTAGCAGTATTGGATTTCGTTTTCGCTAGCAAACTCATCCAGATTGTATGGCCTTATATGTAGTTTGTGTTCCTCAAGCCAGGGCTTTGCCGTCGACTTCCTTCAGATTCCACCTCACGATGGACACCCTTGTCTTAAGCTAATAGTTGCTACTGCCAAGCTATTACCCATGCCAGGCGCACTAGATACTCACGGGCAAGCCCGTGGCATTTTAAAACAATTCAAGCTTCGCTTGACCTAAATCCTGAGTTTTTTGTCATTTGACGTATTCTAATATGCTCTTTTCATCCAGACCTATAGTAGAAACAAAGTATCCTGGTGACCAAACGATATTTTCTTTCCAATACCCCTTGGATAGCCAGGAAAACTTTTTCCTTAGTCTACTGGCAGTTTGAGCTTTTATTCTACTTATCACTTCGGACACTTTATATTTGGGTAGTATTATTATCACCATATGGATATGATCTATCTGGATATTATATTCGATGATCTCACAACCAGGTAGACTTCTTATAATTTTGAGAAAAAGTTTTCTTAAGTACCCCTGTAGGCCAGGATTTAGGATACGGCGTCGATATTTGTGTATCCATACTAGATGATATTCGGTGCGATATGCACTATGCCCTGATAGTCTTATTTCCATAAGTACATTATAACATATCGCCGCCTACTCATTCATCCACGGGTAAACCCGTGGCATTCTGCCATTCGGGTTAATAAAAAAAGTTGATGGTTCTTTTGCATCAAAATCTATAAGTTCCTCAATGTTATGCCATCTATTTTTAAAAAGACTTGCAAATCTTAAGCAACATTTCTTAGCAGTAATGACACCAATTGTCAATTCAATCATATTCCTAACTAAAAATTTCGGGATTATTAAATCTTTTCTATGTTCCCACACCGTAATATGATCAACATCATGCGAAATTAATACAAATTATAAATTTATACATTTCACTTAAATTTGATCTAAGAATAATATTTAAAAAGTTTTAATAATTTTTCTGTATTTTTTTGAACATCAAATTTTTTACGTACTCTTTCATATCCTTGTTTTCCAATTTTTTCTCTAAAATTTCTTTTTTTAATAAATTTTTTCATTGCTGTTGCTAATTGTTCTGGATTTTTTTCTTGTACGATTATCCCTGCATTTTTAGAAAGCAACTCGGGAATTCCTCCTGTATTAGTCGATATTACTGGAATAGAATATGCCATTGCTTCCATAAGAGCAACTGGAATTCCTTCCAACTCACCTTTTTCTGTAATAATACTTGGCAAAACAACTAAGTCTATCTCCTTATTTTTATACATTTTAATAAGTTCTTCGTGAGGAAGCATTTTCGATAGTTTGATATAATCTTTCAATCCTTTTTTACTAATAAACTTTTCTAGTTGGTCTTTCATTGGACCATTCCCATAAAAAATACACTGAAAATTCTTAACACCTTGATTAACCAAGATAGCACATGCCTCGATTAAATATTGATGCCCCTTTATTTCAATAAGATCTGCCGGAACTGCTATTTTGAATTTAGAAATCTTATTTTTTTTATCATTCAAAACTTGAATATTTTCTGGCATCTTTACCCCTATATAAAGAACTTTAACCTTTTCTTCGTAATTTTTTCCAATTATCCCAGGCAGTTCATTTTTGCCATATTCAGAAATACATCTTACAAACTCGGCTGATTTTACTTTTTCCTTTAACATATTGTTTTCTTTTATATCCCAACGATGTAAAGTAAAACTCCAAGGAATTCCAATTATTCTTGATGCAATATAAGCTGTCGTAGCAGTTGTAGACCCCCAATGAGCATGTATGTGATTCACCCTTTTCTCCCGCAATAAATTAGCAACAAAAACTCCTTTAGGAATTACCATTAAATTCTTAACTAAAATCTTCAAAGTTTGAGAATTACGCACAATAGAGAGTAAAATCTTCCATAAGCGTAGCTTTGCAATTAATGAAATGAGAAAAATATAAACAATTTTTAAATTTATCAACGGTAACCATATAGTATTTGGTAATAAATTCTTAGCTTCCTTATGAAAAACCTTTTTTGTCGGAGAACGTGGAATAATTAAAAGGTCTACCTTAACCTCTTTTATAGCCAACATTTCATGTATAATAAAAGTCTCTGCTTGCCCATAAGGAATTTGAGCAGTAATATAAGCAATTTTCATCATAATTTAACCTCTAAACTTTTAAGATCGAGTAGGAGGTAGTTGATTATTTCATCTACCGTCCCCTCACACCACCGTACGTACCGTTCGGTATACGGCGGTTCACAAAACACTACGGATTTCTACGCGGGATTAATCTTTGATTTGTGCCGGATACGTACTCGGCTCTCCCTGATTAGTCTGCAGCTGCACCGTTTTCTTTTCAGAGAAGACTCTTCTTAGAGTTTTTTGCCTCCTTAATATGTTTCTCGAACTTGCCAAGTTAATCCTCCACTTCATGTTCAGCCCTTCACTGGTATTAACCAGCTAATATGGCTTCTGCTGACTTCTGACATAACAATATGTCAGACCTCCCTGGGTAAGAATAATAGCCTTCACCTCATATACCTGCTACATCTACCACACAATCTTTTGGCAGTATTGGATTTCGTTTTGAGAGGCAAACTCATCCAGATTGCATGGTCTTATATGTATTTCGTGTTCCTCAGGCCGAAGTTTTGCCTACAGCCTCCTTCAGATTCCACCTCACGATGGACTCCCTTGCTGTTTAGCTAATGGTTGCTACTGCCACCCTATAGTAGACTTTCACTTCCAAGCTATTACCCATGCCAGGCGCACCTCTCATCCCCACCTTTACAGGTGGGGAGTTCCCGCTAGAGTAAAATACCTTAAAATTGATACATCGATCCCATATAAATAATGATAAGTAAAAGCCATTGTTTCAGCAGCTTTTTTGTAATCTGCATATGGAGATATAGGAGTATTTACCGGTAAATCTTCCATAAGCGGCATTTTCTGTCCAGCATATAGAGATGAAGTTAAGGCAAGAATAAACTTATTTATATTATACTCCTTAGATAGCCCTAGAAGATTTAGATTACTACCAGCATTAGTAGAAAGATAAATAAAAGTATTCTCCAAGCTATAACGTACTCCCACACGGGCTGCTAGATTAATCACTGCATTTGGACAATGCTTCTGAAATGTTAATTTCAAATTATCATAATTTTCAATATCAATTTTATAAAATTTAAAATTGCTATGTTTTTTTAAATCATTAAGACGCCACATTTTGAGCTTAATATCATAATAATCATTAAGGTTATCTATCCCTATAACATCATATCCATCTTCAAGAAGCATCTCTGAAACTTTACTACCAATAAAACCTGCTGTACCTGTAACCAATATTTTTTTCACATTATACCCTCCGACATAGTATCCTATATTTTAATATATTAAGTTTATGCGTTTTTCACACTATATTTGAAACTGGCAATAAAATCATCTTTGGTTATGCGTGCTATTCTCCTTCATATTTTGAATATTACGGTATTCCCTACCCAAGAATTTGGGCTGGTGGTAGTAACTTCTGTCCAGTCATTACTTTCGCTCGCAGTACGAATAAACAAGGCCATTTAGCCAGCTGTTTCATACTTCTTCGCACTTCTTCAAAAGTTTAAAGTACAAAGTCTCGTATCCCCGGGCAGCCTGTGAAATGTCAAATCGCTCAAGTACTTTCCTTTGCCCTGCTTGGCCCATCCTTTGACAAAGGTCACGGTCCTTGGCCAGCCGCAAAATTGCTTGGGATAAGGCTTCTGGATCACGTGGCGGAACCAGGAATCCCGTCAGTCCATCTTCTACCAGCTCTGGCACCCCACCTACTCGAGTAGAAACCACAGGCTTACCGGCTGCCATTGCTTCCAACACGGTCAACGGTAAACCTTCGTAGTCAGAAGGAAGCACGAACAAATCGCAATTAGCTAAAAGATTCGATACGTTATCCCGTATGCCAAGAAAGGAAACTTTCTCTTGCAGCCCCTTTTCTGAAACGGCTCTTTCCACCGCTGGACGGAGCTCTCCATCCCCGACGAGCCAGAGCTGCATCCAAGGGTATTCTTTAATAGATAGGTCGAAGGCTTCTATGAGAAGCAGGTGGCCCTTTGGGAGTACAAACCTCCCGATGTGCAACAACACCATTTCCTTTCCCTCTTCACCCATTCCTTGTCCCGCTGCTGAAACGTACCGTGCGGTGCGGATACCATTATAGATTACCGGTGTCCGGATGCCCCGACCATATAAAGCACGAACGGTATTCGCTACTTCCAAAGAGATGCTAACAGGTACAACTCCCCCCATTCGAAAGACGATCCAGTGTACTAATTTTCCTATTCGGTCCACCTCTTTTTGAGCTATACTATGGACGGTGTGAACCCGCACCGGTATGCGGCAAAGAAGCATGGCCAGGAAAACATAGTGCAATACATACAAGTGGGTATGCACTACATCTGGCTTAAAAGTTTGAAAGAGGTGATAAAGGTTGGGTATTATCCGTAAATCAAGCCCTTGGTGTTTATTTAGAAAATAGACGGTGAGCCCCTTCTCCTTAATCTCCTGTTCCAATATCGTCCCGCTTTCGGGGTAGAAGCTCACTGCCGCCACCTCGAACCACTCGTGATCGAAGGCCTCGAGCAAGTTTACCAGCAACCTTTCAGCCCCATCGATGTCGAATTTTGGAATAACATGAAGAATCTTGATCTTTTTGCTCATATAAGCTCTCCTCTTTTAATATTAACCAGAAGTATAATTAGCACAAATACAAACCAAAAATACTTACAATAAAGTGTTCCTAATGTAAAACTACTTACAAGAATTCCTCTAAATGCTGCTTCTAAGGCGATTCCATCGTTGCTTCGATGTATCATATGGTTCACTATCCGCCAATGTAGCCACACTATCAAAAGTAAAAGCAATCCCCCAAACACCCCAAGCTCAACAAAAGTTTGCAAGTAAATATTGTGAGCAACCCGATGGGGGGAGATAGGCACCAGGAACAACTGATTTGAAAAGATCATAAGCATAAGGAAAATTATTATAACCATATCCGACCAGCAGTCGATAAAGAAACGCCTTAAAACCAACTTGCCATACAAAAAACCGGTTAGCTCCCCTGCTTTCAAGAATTTCCTCTATCCCAAAACGTTCAAAAAGTTGGTGCTGGATAGGGATAGATGTTAAGACAAAAAATATTATTTAAATAATTCTAATTTTTAATGTAAAATAAAGAATTAAAATCTGAAAATATTCCCGAAGTTTTAATTTTAAATTTACTAAAACTACTACTTGCCTCAATTCTTGGTAAATTATAAATATCATTAATATCATACTTGTTAATTAAACTTTGATTAGTAGAAACCGCACAATCAAATCCATTATTTTTCACTAATTGAATAACTTCATTATTAAATGACCCGTTAGGATAAGAAAACGATCTTATTTTAATTTTAAGATGATCTTCTATTGTTTTTTTTGAATCAACAATTTCTTTTTCAGCTTCTTTTAAATTCTCATTCGTTAATATAGGATGCGTTTTAGTATGTGCTCCAAAATATATTCCATTATCATTCATTTCGTGTATTTCATCCCATGATAAAACCATTTTTTTCCCTAATCCAGAGGGAATTTTAACATTACACATCTTTTGTAAAATAAAAATATATTTATTTTTTAATTTATCTGGAAATTTTTTAAGTTTCTCCAATAATATAAATATACATTTACGTTTTTTATTATTATTCAATAAATATTCTCCTATATTTGGTATATTTATCTTATCCTTTTTGGTATTGTAAATAATATATCCTACTTTATCCCACCAAAACAACTTATCTTTACCTATATGATCAGTAGCTAAAAATATAGTAGCTGGTATTCTATTACTTTTTAAAATGGGATAAGCATAAATATAATTATCTTTATAACCATCATCAAAAGTAATAACCGCTATATTTTTATATTCTTCATTAGATATTTTACTATTTTTTAAAAAATTAATTAATTCTTCTAATGAAAATATTTTAAAATATTTTTGTAAATATTTAATTTGATTTTCAAATTCCTCAGGAGATACGCATGACCCAAATAAATTATCTTTCTTTGGATAAACTCTATGGTAAAGTAAAATTATAATATGACTATTTGCTATTCTTTGGCGGATATGTATATAAATATCAGGAAATTTTAAAAAATTAATTGATTTAGCAATCATATTTTTAAATTCCATCTTTTCTCCTTATAAGTTTTTACAGATATACAAACTTTAAAATTATCCAGCGTAAATAAATAAGTAAATACCCACGAGCATACCTGTGATATTCTGACCTTCGACTTAATAAATTTAATGGTTGTATCCTAAAAAGTCCAAATTTATTATAAATTTAATCATACTAATCATATATAGCTCCTTCTTATATTTAGTAGTAAGATGATAATATACTAAAAAAATTATTTCAAGTTTTTTAGGAAATAATCATGGTATTTATTCTATTTAATATTAATTATTAAACGGGACTTGCTGTTTAGCTAATGGTTGCTACTGCCAACCCCGTAGTAGACTTTCACTGCCAAGCTTTTATTCATGCCAGGCGCACTCGATTCCCACGCCTTTACAGGCGTGGTACTTTCAAAACTCAAGCTTTGCTTGTCCTGTTTCTTCCTCTTCTTGTGATTCTACGTGTCTTCTGATCACTTCTTCGTTTATTCCACCTGTAGATACAAAATAACCTTTCTCTCATATACCTTTTCTGTCCCAATATACCTTCTTTAAGAAAGTAAACTTTCTACTCAGAGATCTACTAGTATTCTTTAAATTTAGTAAAATTTAGTAAATTTATATATATAATTTTCAATTTTTTTATTATCACTTCTTTTTCCTTTACTATTTAATATCCCTTCCCGATACAATGAAAGAGTTTTTTTAATTTCTATCTTCTGCAAAAATATTTTCCAAAAAAAAATCATAATAATTGAAAAAATTAGACTAATTAAAAACAAATGTTTTGGTAAATATTTAGAATATAGGTATGCGTTACCCTTTACGTTAAATTCTTCTCTTTTAGTATAATTTTTTTCTACTTCTCCAAAATATGGAGGAAAATATTTATCCACTATTTTTCCAAAATATGGAGGTAAATATTTACCTATTCTAAACCCTTTTTTATCTTTTCTTTTTAAATCTGGATGAAAATATATTGCATTTTTACATAAATATATTTTATAATTTTCTTTTTTAGCTCTAAAACAGTAATCAAAATCTTCATATCCAACAAAAAAATTAATATAATCATAAAATCCTATTTTTTTTATTAAATTTTTGCTTATCAACATACCTGTAGTCCCAACTAGATCAACTTCATTAATATCTTTATAGTTTGTAAGTTTATATTCCTTTCCCCAATAATTAATTTTTTGTCTAAAGTCATATAATATTTTATTATTAAAATCTAAAACTATTGGAGAAATGATACAAGGAATATTTTTTCTTTTTGCTTCTTTCATTAACTCATATAAACAATTCTTATGTGGCAAACCATCCTGATCATTTAACCAAATCCAATCAGCACCATTTTCATAAGCAGTTTTCATTCCTAAAGCAAATCCACCCGAAGAACCAATATTATATTTCAACGAAATATATATTATTTTTATACTATACTTTTTACTAATTTTATAACATAGTTTTTCCATTTGAAATTGTATTTTTGTATCGCTATTATAAATGAAAATAATAAATTTTAATTTAAATCTTTGTTCTATTAACCTTAACAATATTTTTTTTATGCACTTTATATCATTAAAACAAACAATTACTGCTGCACATTTTTCATTTTTCATTTTTCATACCAATATATTTATAAATTTAAAAATACTTTCTTTTACAATTTATTATTCATCTTAAATTATAATTATTACCCATCCATTTCCTATACTCTCCGTTTCTTACTCTACCCACCCAGCTCTGATGGTTCATATACCATTTGATAGTCATATTTAAGCCTTTTTCAAAGTCAAACTTTTGTCTCCAGCCCAATTCCTGCTTTATCTTATCACAATTTATGGCGTATCTTCTATCATGTCCGGGTCTATCTTTAACAAAAGTAATTAGTTTCTTGTAATAATCTTCATCTTTTTCCTTTATCTTAGCTATCTTCTCACAGAGAAAATTAACCAGTTTTATATTTTCCCATTCATTTTCTCCGCCAATGTTATAGGTCTTGCCAACATTCCACTTATTTAATATCTCCCACACTGCCTGGCAATGGTCTTCCACATACAACCAATCCCTCACATTTCTTCCATCACCATATACCGGCAATGCCTTTTCTTCCAAGATATTTAATATCATCAGAGGAATTAATTTTTCGGGAAATTGATAAGGTCCATAATTGTTGGAACAATTAGAGATAGTAGTAGGCAATCCATAGGTTTTATAATAAGCCCTTACTAAATGGTCCGAAGAAGCCTTGGAGGCAGAATAGGGACTATTGGGTTGATAAGCCGTGCTTTCAAAAAAATATTTACCTTCTTCGACTGAGCCATAAACTTCATCTGTACTGATGTGGTGGAATAATAATTGACTATAATCTTCTTTTTTCCACACTTCTCTGGCAACTTCTAATAAAGTAAAAGTACCGATTATATTGGTTTGAATAAAATCTTTTGGTCCGAATATTGAACGATCAACATGAGATTCGGCCGCAAAATTAACCACGGTATCAATATCATATTTCTCAAATATCTTTTTAATCTTATCAAAATCACCGATATCAACTCTTTCAAAAAAGTATCTTTTCTCTCCAAATTTATTATATATCTCCTGTAAATTCTCTAAGTTCCCGGCATAGGTTAATTTATCTACATTGATTATTTTCCCATTAAATTTAGTTTTATTAAAAATAAAATGGATAAAATTTGAACCGATAAAACCAGCTCCACCAGTTACTAAAATATTCTCTAATCTTCTCTTCATTATAAATAATCCTCTTTACTTGTTATTCCTCAAACCTTGTACTTACAATAACAGATTAAAAAGAATTTGTATAAATTCCTGTAATTGGTTACTTTCAATTAAAGATAATAACGATTAAATTTTAAATATAAGATTTTTTTGTTAGAGATTGCTTTACTTCGTTCGCAATGACAAAAAACTTAAAAAATCTGCTAACGCTTCTTCCCACTTTCTAATATCTAAATTTAATTCACTCTTTATTTTTTCTTTGCTTAACAATGAACATTTCGGTCTTTGAGTAGGAGTAGGATATTCTTTCGTTTCTATACCTCTTATTTCTACTTCCTTATTAGAATCAATTATTCCTAATTTTTTCGATTTTCTGTAAATCTCTCTGGCAAATTCATACCAATTGGTAACGCCTTCATTGGTAAAATGATATATACCAAATTTATCAGAATCATTATTAATTATCTCTATAATACCCTCAGCTAAATCAACGGTATAAGTTGGAGAACCCCACTGATCAGAGACAACTTTTATCTGATCTCTTTCCTTAAATAGTTTTAACATAGTATAGACAAAATTTTTTCCGCCTATTCCATAGAGCCAGGCAGTTCTAATGACAAAATATTTTTTAAAAATCTCCTTAATCTCTCTTTCTCCTGCTAACTTACTTTCCCCATAAATGTTAATTGGCTCAGTTTTATCATCTTCCGTATATGATAAATGTGTATTTTTTTCTCCATTAAAAACATAATCTGTAGAGATATGGATTAATTTAGCCTGTTTTTTTAAGGCTATTTTTGAAATATTTCTCACTCCATCCCGATTTATTTGAAAAGCTTTTTCAATTTCTTTTTCTGCTTTATCTACATCAGTATATCCCGAACAATTGATTATCCATTCTATCTTTATATCTTTTGTAAACTCCTGTAATATTTGATAATTCTTTATATCTACTTCTTTATCACTGGTCAAATAAGATAAT
>SDBS01005550.1_pt1 | contig 12279 bp, 15 predicted proteins | sample 2277091 | NCBI WGS metagenome assembly SDBS01 (sample SAMN10404972, study PRJNA504765) | marine sediment metagenome | isolation source: marine sediment core GS10_PC15, 163 cmbsf | place: Arctic Ocean: Southern Knipovich Ridge | collected 2010 | reverse complement strand
TGCGATCTGTCCATGATCGATGATGACACACCACAGGAGAGGGCTCTGATGGACCTGCAACTACAGGGCAATATGCTTTTGAATATCGCTCTGTGCAGGATGAAATATCGCCCCGTACCCCGTCCAATACCGTCTGCTGACGATGTATTAGCCCAAGCCAATTATTGGCTCAAATATTACAATGCAGGCGGTAAGGGGACAGTGAGGAAATTCCGTTCAGCGGCAGAGAGAACGGCAGCCTAATGGCCTCACACTTCACACACAAAGATCGTAATATGCTGATTGAGACTAATACAACAGTGAAGCTGATCAAAGAAGCCCATGAGAAGCGACTGGAAAACCTTGAAGAAGAAGACAAAACTATCCACGGTCGAATTACCGAGGGACACAAAGAAATCAGTAACCGGATTGGCAGAATTAAATTTATCTCGGCAGCAACTACTGGCGTAGGTGGTGCTATAGGAGCTGCATTCGCATATCTTAAATTAGCAATAACACAAGGAGACTAAGATGAAGCGATTCTATTTAATGTGGTTACTGGCGATCCTATTAATGCCGGTAATGTTACTCGGGGCCGATGGCGGCCTGTGGACATGGATCAAGGAAAGCTGGATGCTAATCGTGGGACTGCTGGCCTTTCTGGGTGGCGGTTTCTACGTGCCGTTTATCAGGACCCTGCTATTCCATGCTCTGAAGGCGGCGATTAGTGGCCCAGTCCTAAAAAGGCTGGCCCTTGAGGCATTGAAAAAATATGCCAAGAGTACCACGACCCAAGTGGATGACGAATGGGTCAAGGAATTCGAGCGCCGGACAAGGAAGGTCAAGAGCATCTAAATGCCCTCACCCGATCCACTGACGAACTTTATAGCCAATGCCCACCCGCTCGGGCAAGAGATCGAGCTGGTATGGACACTCCCCGAGACTATGCCCGGCGGGTGGCGCATTATAATTTTCCGGCGACGGGATTCTGATGTTACTCAGGAAGAAATCGATAACTATTTTGCTGACCCCGCCAGCCTACCGGCGGATATGACGGTGGAAACCGTTGACAATGTTCAATATGAGGGGGACCTTCATGGCCTCTCAGACTACTCAGTCGAAAATACCAAGCAGTATTATTACCAGCTCGTATTGCAGGATAGCAGCGATGACGCGGTATCGACCATCGCAGGGGCCAACGCCACAGCCAACGCCACGGTCGAGACCAAGATTATCGATGCCAAGGTTATTGTTCTGGCTTTGGTGGAACGGGTGATGACAGCCTATGGCATGATCAAGGATCAGCACTATCAGTTGATGCGTGAATACGCACTTCCGGGAATGCAGGCACCCACGATCTATGTGACTCGCGTGGGCGGCCAAGTGCTCCATAGGTACATTGGCCAGTTCCAGTCAACAGCAGCGGACCTTCGAGATGTCTATGCCAGTCTGGAGATGGACAATATTCAGGTGGTCTGGGAAGACCCGAACGCAGTACGCCGGGACAGGATCACCAATATTTTCAGAGAGTCGAGGGAATTTATTGACAGATATCTCCATACAGAGGAGGGTGGCGATATGGCCTATACAGAGATTGTAATCGAGGGGGACGTTATCAATGAGGCGGTTAGGGATAGGGTCCAAGTGGGGGGAATGATGATTATCTCCTGCGCTATCGTCACAGAGGTAAAGATGCAATCCACCCTGGCATCATGGCTTGAGGGTGAAGGGCAACCACAAAATTAGGGGATATAAGCATGGCAAACGATGAAGCAAAAAAGGGACAACAGCAAATTGGCACAGCCAGTAAGGCGGATACCGCTGTAGCGGAACCAGCCTCAAAGGCCGATCCGGAAAAACCGGGCGGTAGCAAAAAAGTTTCCGCGAAACCGGCAACCCAGCGGGGCTCAAAACACTTGATCTCATTTACGGAGTATCGGGCATCAACGGATCAGGATATTTCGGATGTACTTGCACACGGATTCAAGGTCTGGATGCAGACGGTCACAAAGGAACCTCTTCGCGCCCGGACAATTAGTGTTTGGGATAGATTAATCGATGAATATTTAAAGTCTTGAGAAGGAGCTAATTATGGGCCAAGTAAAATTTGGAAATCAAATTCTGGTTGAGCCGCAGGCTAAAAGCAAGCTCACTGTCGGGATCACCCCACGGGCCAATCCATTGGCCACTGGCCGGGTAATCGTAATCGGTGAAAGCGAAGGGAGTGCCCCCAGCGAGGTCCACTGGTTTACTGATAAGTCGGGTGCAGCGGAGGTTCTCAGAGGCGGTAATTCCCTGAGAGCTATGGGATTCATTTTCAATCCCTCATCGCAGCATAGCGGCGCACCATTCGTCGGATTCGTCCGCGCACAAACCACCACGACTGCCGAACATGATGCCACCAGCGGGAAGATAGTATCGAAGGATTATGGCACATGGGTCAACGGCATCAAGGTCAAGATCGAGGATGGTACCACATCCAACTCGACCAAGATCAGTGTTGACTATCAGGGTGAAACGGAGGTCTTCAATAACCTTGATCTGGCTATCACGGTTCAGTATGTCGGATCGGAAACATCCGGGCTACTGGAAATAACAGCAGCGGATCATATCATTGGACAGGCCGGTGATCTCGCTACAGAGGCCACGGAGTTCGATTTCGACTTCGCATTGAGCGACTACAATAACATATCCAAGATTGCTGCCGCCATTGACGCATTGGCTGACTGGGAATGCTCGATCTTCAGCCTTGCCCCAGCGGGAGTTGGCCTGCTCAACAGCACCAACCTGAATACGCTGGCTGAGGGCGATGCTAAGACCGCAACACTGAACCTGGAAGCCTATCCGCATATCAGTAAACATGCGCTGGATGAGCTCAGCGCCTTTGTGGATGGTACTGTGGAGGTCGATGGCACCAAGCTAACCAATCAGGCCACCTGGGCCTTCCTGGCCGGTGGCACTGCCGTGGCAATGGATACCGCACGTATCACCGCTGCCTTAACGCTTATCGAGGAGGCAAATGCTCAGATTATCTGGATTGACTCCGAGACAGCGGCGGATCATGCCCTGGTCACAGCTCACTGTCAGACGAATCAATATTTCCGTATGGGATTCTTTGGATTGGCCACTCAGACCACAGCTGCATTGGCAGTTTCTACGACGTTGGCAGGGGCCAAGCTGATGAACACCGCCTATGGCGCATTGATGGCCTGTGGGATTGATGAATTTGCGGAAGACGGCTCCGGGGTGGAGGCCCTTGCACCGAAATGGTTTGCTGCGAAGTGTGCCGGGCTGTCTGCTGGCCTACCTGTGCAGGAACCTCTGACTCGCAAGGTCTTCTCTGCTCAGGGTTTGCAATACGAATTCACCAAAGCTCAGAGAGAGGAGCTTATCCGTGGCGGTGTACTCGCACCGCGTAACATGGATGGGATAGGTCTTGTGGTCAATCAAGGCGTAACCACTCTACAAAACAATCTGAATCTATGGGACGCCGGTGTTGCCGCATCCCCCGAGATTTCGCTCAATCGTTCCGCTGGGCAGTTCAATAAAGAGCTGGCCGTGGCGGCAGAGCGGGACTTCATCGGTGGAACAGTGGGAGTCGGTCGGGCTACCATAGTTGCATTTGTCGAGGCTCATTGTAAGGTCAAGGAAGCTGAAGGCGTTCTGGCCGAAGATGACTCCGATCCGGACAACGTACTCCCAGCATGGGAAAGCGTTGCTGCCGAGCGATTGGACGCTGGCTGGAGTGTGAAGGTGTCGATTCGGTTGAATAACCCCTTCAACTATTTCTTAATCGAAACCGTGGCGATTCTGTAAAACCATCCCCCGGAAAATTTAGGAGACTATTCACATGGCTAAGAAAATAGTACACGGTGCCAGAGTGCTGGTTTACTTCGGTGCTACGAAGGTTGGTGTTATGAACAGCATCACCGAGAATGAAGACTACGGACTTCAGGGGGCCTATGCCATCGGGCAGATGGAACCTTTCGAGATCGTAGCCCTGCGCTTTTCTGGTAATTTCAATTTCACCGCACTTGTCCTGACCGAGAGTACGATTGCTGATCTGAATCTTGTCGAGAGAGCTGGCAAAACGGTCAAACAGATCGTCAAGTCGATTCTCACGCAAGAGGGTTTCACAATCGTTATTCAGGATAAGTTCACCAGTGAGAATATCGCAACCATCGGCGGCTGTAAGATTGGCGGCACAAGCCTGACTGTAGGTGAGAATGCCATCTCCCAGCGGAGTGGTTCTGGTATGTACGGCGTGCCACAAGACTCGCCGTAGGACAACAAACAAAAATAGGGGAAGCTCGGAATGGATAAAACCAGTACGGTAAAGGTACCTTTTGGTGAGTTCACCATCAAGAATACCCTCTCTATAGGGGAGCAAAACCAGATAGCAGCTCAACGGGCCGCATCAGCCAATGGGATGTACGGTCAGATGATGCAATCACCCAATCTTAACGAGGTGAATGCGGCTTCCAATATCTTCAGGGTCAGTGAGTTGGAAGGTCGTATTGTAAAAGCTCCGGATGACTGGATGGGCTGTGAGGCACTGATGCCCGAAGAGTTTGATAAGCTATGGGAGGCGTGGACTGAAAAGTCCGGGTTGTTTCGCCGGGAAGAAACGCCTGCCGCTCCAGACCCCAGTGATGGCGACGGAGAGGGTAAAGACTGAGGCGTTAGCGCTCCTGGAAAAGGAAGGGCCTCGGCTATGGTTCAGACGGAAATTCAACCTTCCGCCGACTGACCAACGCTATTTGGACATGGACGATGAAGGGATTCACCGCGAATTCTATATTCATCAGGAGTTAGACCGCCAGCTTGAGGCAAGACGCAAGGATATCACGCCCCACTGTGATGCCTGTGGCTATGAGGGGCCGCCTCAGCAACTGTCGGTGCAGACCTGCCCGCGATGCGGCGCTGAAATGACGATGACTGAAGAGGAATCCGATCAGACCGTGTACGTCGATGACGAATTTGCTCGAACCGTGAAAGAAGAACTCGGTTTTGAGCTCCCAGATCACCTTAAACCGAAATGACCGAAGGGATTGAATGGTTGATAACCGCATAGGAATTGAGGTAGCTGCCAAGGCCACTGGGAACGAGGCGCTGCGAGAGCAGATCCAATCGTTGAGCCAGCTTAATGCGGGCTGGGCACAATTCAACGACCTCCGGCGAGATGCTGCCGAAGCATACCCCGATGACCTCAAAAAGCAGAACACCCATATCCAGCAGCAGCTCAGTCTACTCCAGAAACTGGAAAATGTGGGGTCCCGCGACCGGCTAAAGACTCTACAGGATGAAAGGTCGCTTCTCCGTGAACGCTATTCTGGTCGGAGAATGGGAACGCAGGCCCGAGAAGAGATTGCGGGCATCAATGCACGTATCCGCAGGGAAGAGCGGGATCACATCGAGTGGCGCGGTCATGCCGCTGAAGCAACCGGCCATCGAATGCAATGGGCGATGGATCGGGGGATTGGGGAACCATCCCAAGCAGACCTGCTTACCGATCTAACCGGTATGGGGATCAGGGGAGCTGGCCCAAGTGGTATGGCGCGGATGGGGCTTGGAAGGCTCGCAAGGGGGGTCACGGCCCGGATGGCGGGGATGGGGACATTGGCGAAACTCGGTGTCGGTACAGGAGCGGGAGCATTGGCCTTTGGTGCCTACAAATTCGTCACTGGAGCATTGGAGGGGAAGGAAGCCTATAAACAAATCGCCCCAGACCTGATGCAGATACAGGCAATGACTGGCAGGCTGGCGTCTGATGCCACTGCCTTCCGGGAAGAGTTTGAGGCCGTAGCAATAGTCACGGGGACCACCCTCAAGGAAATGAGCGCCCTGGAGCAATCATATATCAGGATCACGGGGGGCGGTGCTAAACGCTCAGTGCTGGACAATGTGATTAATATTGCTCAGAGTTTCGGTATCGAAAGGGGTGCGGGTGTGGAATTTGCAGCTCGCATGGGTATGACGGGCTATGCAGCGGGACCAGCCTCAGATCAGCGACTAAAAGAAGCGATCATTGCCGGTGTCAGGTCAGGAATCGGGATGGGGCGATTGCCAGAATTCCTTCAGGGGATAATGGGCCTTACCGATGCTGTCATGCGTACCTCAGTCACCGATGATCCAGCCTTGATGGGCCGCTATGCAGGGCGGATGGGTGTGATGGGGGTACCATTTCGGGGACTGCGGGGGATACAGCAATTGACAGGTTTCAATCAGGCCATCACCCAAGGCGGCATGGGATTTCAGGCCGCCCGGCGGGTACTTGAACGGGGAGGGGGCAATTTTTCGTTCGCGGATGTGGAGGCATTGAGAGAACAAGGACTTCAAGACCCTCGACTGATAGAAGAATATTTCGCATTAGCTGGGCAATTCGCACCCGGAGATTTACAGACTCAGGCTTGGTGGCTGAAAAAACAGACCGGCATCCCGATGAGAGCATTTTATAACCCGGATGAAGGAATCAATAGTTCGTTGGAACTCCAACGTGCGACGGGCGGACGGATGCGGATAGGCGACAAGGACTTCGACTTTGCAGCCGCGACCGCTGATATCGAGATGTCCGCCGAGACCCGCAGGACGATGAAAGAGATGGCAACCGATCCAGAGTTTTTCTCGAAGCGGGTAAAGGAAATGATGGGAACCACCGGTTTCGAGGTCCAGATGCGGGCCGTGGCCACGGAGATCGGGAAGATCGAAACCGCTGCGGATACTTTCGAGCGAGCGAATGAGATATTCCTTAAGGGAGCGCTGGCCATTGCAGGGGTGGGGATTGGCTCAGCTGCGGGCTCAGAGATCATGGACGAACTGAGAGAATTATTACGGAGGAGCCCTGTCATAATATATGAAGCTGCTCAGAGGCGGAGAGATGAGGCTATGCCTGGGGGCCAGCGCGTGAGACCGGGGATACACCAGTAATGGCTAATTACAACAAAAGGCGTCCCAGCCCTCGGCTGCTGTTCCATACGAAAAAAGAGCGGGATTTCGGAATCGGGGCAGATTTTGCGGCACAATTTCCCACCTTTCCTACGAATCATATCACCCGGATCACAACCAGTAACGCGATGGGGAATGCGTCCGGGACCTTTAGCATTAGTTTGGTCTACTGGAAAATAAGGCCAGAGGACGTACAGCCGTACTACTACGAAAAAATCAAACCACTGGATTTGGTGGAGATCGAATTCGAGCCGGGTGTCACGACAATGATGGGCATAGTCGATAAGGTATCGAAGTCAACAGCAATTGGTCCCAAGAATGTCAATCAATCAGTGGTGATTACCGGGAGGTCACTGGGAGCTATCTGGGAATTTGACCTGATTAAGTATTTCACCAATGCGCTGGGCCTGTCATCAACGATGCAGGCTCGTAACCTCGCGCTCCAACAAGGAGAGGAGCTGCTTGAATTTGTGGGGCAGATACCCTATGATGCAGTGATGAACGTATTTTTCCATATGCCGATGTTCGAGAGGGAATTATTTGGCGGGAAAAAGGTGAGGGATTATCTGGAGGTAGGACCAGAGTTGTTCTGCCGTAGAGACGAAAGGATATTTGTGAGGGGAATTAGTCCCTATTCGGGCCGGATATGGGATTACTACAAAGCCTATATCCAAGAACCATTCAATGAGCTTTGGACAGATTCAAAGGAGGGCAACCTATTCATCCGGTGCAGACCGACGCCTTTTAGTCATGGGGGGTATGATTTTGAATCTGCGATAAATCCGGATGGTAAGCGGCGCACCATAAGCTGGCAAGACATAACAAATTGGATCGACAATGAACCGTTCCATGTAATAAACCCGGAAGTAATCAGAGACGAAAATCTATCAATCGATCACGCCGATGCCTATTCAGTATTCACAGTGGTATCATCCGATAAATTCACCGGCGCGGACTCGGAATATGCTACTTTCCATCCCTTGGTAGATTCACCGCTGGTGGAAGAGATAGGCACTAGAGACCGGCAGATAGCCCTGAATTATATTCCCTTGGTTGGAGACGGTGAAATCACCACAGGTTCATTGGAGCGCTACACATACTACCGCAACAAATTGTACCTATGGAACCGGGATAACCATCGGATGGAAGGCGGAACAATGGTTATTAGGGGCAATTCCAATATCCGAGTAGGAGACAGGGTGTTCAGGCCCGATCTTGATACGGAATACTACGTGCAAGCAGTTTCCAACAATTGGGACTATGGGAAGCCCTTTATTACCCGGATCACAGTGGGGCGCGGATTGAAAAGGGCCGACCGAGATGATTTTTATAGGGACGGGATGGAATTTGTAGGGGGAATCGGATAATGTTCAAGGACGCCAGAGTCATAAGGGTAAATCCCAAGCATCACAGTGTCGATATTGAGTACCGGGCTACCACCGAGCGAATCCGGGATGTGAAATGCCTGGGCCGAATCTACTGGAACCTACAGCCGGGCGACTATGTACTGGTGGGCTTCATCGACAACCTCACCAACCCCGTAGTAATCGATAAGGTCCTGCTCCGGGGTGATCCCCGGATCACCAGCTCGGCGCTGGATGACATCCACCTGATCCATGAAGTGGGGCCACGGGATGATAATGGTATCCTAACCGAAATCACCGGACGGATAGAGGTCCAGACAGACAAGGATGGGAATCTTTCTCTTACCCTGTCCGGGAAATTAGGGACATTGAACCTGAAGGCTCTTGGAGATCAGGGCAATGTCAATATTGAGGCCGCCGGTAATCTGAATATCAGCGTGAAGGGAGATGCGGTGCTGGATGTCACGGGCAAAGCCACTGTGACTGCCGGAGGAGATGTTGAGATCAGTGCGGAGGGAAAAGTCAAGGTAGACGGGGCTATGGTGGAACTGGGGGAAAACGCTCTCGGTGCTCTCGGGAGGGAATTGGTAAACAACCTGCCGACATGCCTATTGACTGGTGCCCCTCACCAGATTGGCAATACAAAGGTGACGGTGTAATATGGGTATATCGAAGGATGGATTGAAAGCAGCCCTGGTTGAAGCCCTTAGTTCAAAACCTGGAAGTAAGGATGAAGCCTTGGATGCTATAGCCGGTGCCATTGTGGATTACCTCAGAGACAATCTGGAAGTGAAGGTGCCGGGGGGAAAATATGTGACCACAGTCACCGGGCAAGTAACAACCTTGAGAAGTAATGCCAAAGTCGATTGTGAGGTCTCCTGATGCCTATCCTTCCGCCACTGGTCTATGGGCCGAATGATAGCCAGCCGCCTAATTTCCTGACTCTGATTGTCTGGATAAAGAAGTTGGGGATACCGACACCGGTCCCGCTACACTTCCCCGTAATGCCGGAATCTATAATGTTCCTGAAGCAATACCTCACCACCGTAACCCCTACCCGCCAAGGCGGTTGGGTGGATGATTTTGGCTTCGCTCCGTCACCCATCGACATAAGTGGGACTTTCGGTAGAAATACGAAGGGCTTTTTCAATGGAATAGAATATAACGGATTTGGCTGGGTAAAATATCTGGAGTGGATGGTTGATCTTTCCCATGACCAGCTCGATGATGGAAGTCTACCAAAAGTGTGGTTGCTGAGCCACCTGTCCCAGCATTTTTATGAGGTCGAGCTGATGAGTTATAACATGGGTCAGAGCATCAGGCGGAATATGCTCTGGACCTATACAGTAAAAGCCATGATCTTGGGACCAATCACAGGTGACCCAGTGCTCGATTCGGTTTTGACTACTGTATCGGCGTTGGCCATTGAGAATAAAGCGACTATCTCTGAGGCAATTGGAAAGGTGAGAATATAATGGGCGTTGGGACACCAAGAGACGGCTTCGGTAAAATAGTAGTCCCCAACCAACCGGAGATCGTACTTGAACAGGAGATGGCCACCCGAGAGCCAATAACCTCTAATATCTTTGCAGCCACGATTGTCCGGGCAGGGGTGAGGGAAAGGTTTCAGCAGCTGCAGGTGCTGTTGCTTCAGATCACGGCCTCTGAAAAGGATATCCGGGCCTATGGAAGTGGGGAGATTTTCAGGGACCTGATTACACTCTTCGAGACCCCGGCTGAAAAAAACCCCTTCAACGATCTAACCTTATTCGGAACAACCGATCCGCCCAGCCACACCACCGTAATTGAAGAAACCCGGAAAGCGTTACGCCGGGTTACAAATGCGATGGATGTGCTCCGGCGGGCGCGGAAACTAATCAGGGACATCTATAGCTATGTGGATAAACAGGTGCAGGGTACCAACTCAGAGGTCATTAGTCGCGAACAGAGAACCGAGGACCTGTTGGCATGGGCATATCGAACTGGTGGTGTTCTCAACCCAGAGATTACCGGCGCTCAACGATTGAGCCTCCAGACCAAGGCGACCCCTGCCACGACCAACCTGCACGGATTGCTTAATATATTAGATGACCTCCTGCTGGAGATTGAGACCCTGCAAAATATCCCCGCCTACTACCGTACTGCTACCAACAGCGATACCAGCAAGATAGAAGTGCCAGTGAAAACGGTCTATGTCCGCACGGGGGAGTCTCTGGAGAGGTTAGCCCGGCGGGTACTGGGGGATGCCGATAAGGCTCACTTGATTATGGAGTTCAATGATCTGACTCCCACGGATATACATGCCGACGATTGGAATGGCCGGGCGCTCAGCGTTCCCTATACTGAGAGTGTTGACGGAGAGAGGTTGCGGGACAACTTTGTGCTCGATTCTCAGAATGGCCTCAGAGTCCTGGGGCGCGACCTGACCAATGACATTGATGTCGATAATGGCGATCTGGTCCTTACGCAGTACATTGAGAATTTGCGGCAAGCCATCGATAATGTCATCCAGACACCGGTGGGGGCGATACCTGAGCAACCGGATTATGGTAGTAATATCCTCCAACTCGAAAACGGTTCTATCCCGCAGATTGTAGGGCAGGTGGTATCAGTCGAGGTACAGCGAGCGGTGATGACCAATCCGCGAGTTTCATCGGTGGAGGGAACTACAGCTGTCCGGGAACAAGACGCTTTCAAGGTAAGGTTTCAGATCACGACGGTAAACCATTTAACTGAAGCAGAATTAGAAGCGAATCTGAGGCTGACATGATCACAAAAACGAGAAAACAGATACTGTCCGAGATGATCACGTGGACACGGAATAACAATTCTTCCCTCACCGATTTCAATGAGGGAAGCGTGATCCGCAGTATATATAATGCGGTGGCAGCTATCTTGGCCCAATTATATTACAATCTGCATCGTCTCTATCGGGCTGTCCGGATTGTTTATGCCAACGGTACCGACCTGGAGATTGCAGTAGCCCCTCGCTCGATTACCCGTCGTGGCGCGACGAAGGCATCAAAGACCGTGACCTTTACTGGAACCAGTGCCACGGTAATACCACTGGGAATGAAGGTGGCCACCCCGGACGGGATTGAATTCGTAACCACCGAGAGCGATACAGTCCCGGCGAGCAGTAAGGTCGATGTCGATATTGAAGCTGTGACAGATGGGGCCACCGGTATGGTGAATGCCGGTGAGATTACAGTAATGGTGGACGAGGTAGACGGCCTAACAGCTGTGACCAATGCCGCTCCAACAGACGGCGGCTTCGATGCCGAAACAGATGAGCAATTGAGGAATCGCGCCATCACCCAGCTGGCCACCCTATCGCAGGGCATCGAAGCCAGCTACGAGGCGTGGGCACTTGAGGCCCGCCCGGACGTTGCCAGAGCTAAGCCGCAATATGGACATGCCAGCTATAGCGATAAGACAATCGTGGTGCATCTGGTAAGAGACAATGCCGGGATATTTTCCACTGCGGACCTTGCCCAGATAGCCAATTACATTCAGAGTAAAGCCCCATTGGGAGTGGTGATCAGGTGTCTGAATATTGTGTGGGTGGGGATCGACTTTATTGCTCAGATACGCAGGGCCACCGGCTACGATCTGGTAACAGTGCGGGCGAATATCACCAACAACCTCAGACTTTATCTTGATTACCGGCAATGGGAATGGGGAGCAGACCTGGAATGGAGCGATTTATTTGCCTTAACGGGGGCTACTCTGGGCGTCGATGAAGTAAGCCTATCAGAATTCTCCCCGTCATCCAATGTAGATGTCGGTGCATATACCCTGCCGCAATTCACATCATTAACAGTGACGGACTGGTAGTGGGAGCGCTGGAGAACATTAAAGCCAAGCTACCGGAGTTCATCGCTCGGAGTCAGGCCCTTAATCATCTCCTGGGGCCAATTGGCAATGCTATCGATGTGTATAATATCGATGCCGCAGCGTTCAGGGGTGCTATGAACGTCGAAAGTGGCAA
>SDBS01005549.1_pt1 | contig 12279 bp, 12 predicted proteins | sample 2277091 | NCBI WGS metagenome assembly SDBS01 (sample SAMN10404972, study PRJNA504765) | marine sediment metagenome | isolation source: marine sediment core GS10_PC15, 163 cmbsf | place: Arctic Ocean: Southern Knipovich Ridge | collected 2010 | reverse complement strand
AGGCTTGACTGGTATTGCCAAATGTATTTATTATCTTAAAAAAGAATGGTAGCAAGTTATTGAGAATCCGCTATGGCCTGTCTCCAGACGGCAAGCTGGTTAAAAAGGCCGAAATATACACCCGCGATGAACATGGAATTGATCTGCAGGGTGTTGACTCCTCAGCTTTAAAAATAATACGCCGCCTCAGAAAAGCTGGTTTTAAATCCTACATTGTGGGCGGCGCAGTTCGGGATCTACTCCTTGGCCGTCAGCCAAAGGATTTTGACATAGCTACCGATGCCCGGCCCAGACAGATTCGTTCGCTATTTATTAATTCCCGTATTATCGGCAGAAGATTCAGAATAGTACATATCTATTACAGTAGTGATCATGTTATTGAAGTTTCCACCTTTCGTTCACTGGAAAAAGCAGCTTCCAATAATATCTATGGTATTATGGAGGAAGATGTGTGGCGGCGGGATTTTACTATTAATGCCTTGCTGTACTGTCCCTTTGAGCAGATAATTATTGATTATGTGGGTGGATTTGAAGATATTAAGCGCAGCCGTTTGCGTACCCTTACACCCGCAGAGAGATCATTTTCAGAAGACCCGGTTCGTATGATCAGGGCAATTAAATATTCAGTGCAAACCGGTATTTTACTTCCTCAAACTTTGAGCAGTGCCATAAAAAAGCTCCATGGAAAGATTGGAGAGTGCTCACGTGATAGAATTACCGAGGAGATCTATAAAATACTTCAGAGCGGAGAATCGGTATCTATTTTTTATCTGCTGCAGCGTGTGAAGCTCCTTAAAGTAATTCTGCCTGCCCTGGATGGATTGATTGCTGAAAGAGGAAAAGGCCGCCTGCCTTTACTTAAGGGGCTGGAGAGGCTTGATAATAGAATCCGGCAGGAGCCGGGGAAAAAATTGGAAAGAGGCCGGTTGCTGGCCTGCCTCATGGAAGACCTTTTTCTTCAGGGTCATCTATTTAAACGGCGGGGAATTCCCCTGCGAGAAATCTGTGATTTTCTCAAAAGTTCAACTAAACCGCTGTTGCCCTCTATTAAGGATATTAATAGTGCGGCTTCTCTTCTCTTTAGGAAAAAAACAACACCTTAAAAGGTGTAAGCAGTTCTATTTTAATATTTTGAGGCGCTTCAACAGAGGCTCTACCTTTTCAGTGTAGACTGCCTGGTCGTAATCTCTGGCCCGTATCAGGTATTCTTCTGCCTCGGTGTATCTCTTTGCGGCAAAAGAATTTACCCCGAGAGCATAGTTGATTAAAGCAGGGTCAATACCAAGGTTGAGAGCTGTATTGTAGCGTTTTTCAGCCTGATCGTATTCTTTTTGCGCATAATGGGTCAAACCGAGGTAATAATATGATTTATTGTTGTCCCGGTTCAGTTCCATGGCACCAAGAAAACTTGTCGCAGCGCGGCTATATTCCCCGGCGCTGTAATAATCCTTTCCCTCCTGGATCAGGGTATTAAAGGTTTTCAGGGAAAGGATAAAATTCTCAAAATCTTCTTTCAGTTCTCTGGCCGGGACCCAGGAGAAAGGCTTGCGGTTGACCATGGAGGTGTTGCTGTTGAGAGCTGCTACAGCATCCCAGATGATGCGGTTATATTTCTTTTCAGGTGAATGGATAAGGAAGTGAACCAGCCCCCAGGCCTGCGCGTAGAAGCTTTCCAGGCGGAAAGAGGCTGCCTCGCGGCTCAACGAGGTCAGCTCGGTTATTCCTAACTTGTGAGAGCTTTTTTCACCTGAAATGATTTTCTGCAGGGTTTCTAACCAGGCCAGGTTTACTTTCCAGACAAACCTACGCTCGTCAGGGTTATAAGCGGCGTTTTCCAGGTAAGCAGCCAGGCCTGTGCGCAGCCACATGGGAGTATCGGGCGCCAGGGCTTTCAGGTATTGTATAAACCCCTGGTGCAGGAGTGATGTGTTGAATTTCTTTCCCGGTGTATCGAAACAGACCAGCTCATTTTTCCGGAGATCGGAAAAAGAAACCAGCACAAAATCCGCTTGAATTTCTGTTGAAATATCTTCCAGATAGCTGTTAAAGGTTTCTTTATCCTTAAAGATACGTACATTCAGTGGTGAGGAAAGTCCGGCAAGATCCAGGTGCAGATAATCATTATAGAGCGTTAAAGCCGCTTCCATTTTCCAGCCCAGAGTTTCAGCCCTGCTCTGGCTCTCCTCAGATAAAATGCGGTAATGATCAGAGGTCCAGATGAAATAATCTCTTTGCTGACCATAAAGATTTGTGATTAAGGTAATCAGTAATAACAGCAAAAAGATCCTCTTCCCAGCACAGATTGCATCCGCAACCGAAGTTCTTAAAGCAAAAGTGCAACCCAATATATTCGGGCGCTGGACTTGATTATTTTTTGCGTTGAACATGCAAGATTTTAAAGGTAATAGCATATTTACCCCTATTAAATGATAATAGGCCTTTCTCTCCCTGTCAAACAGAATTAGGAGAAGATTTTGTTTTTTTCGGTGTCTTTTCCATCATGCGTGAATAACTCTGCAGCGCGGGTATATTGCCCATAACAATCTTAATTGAGGTTGTCATGGGAATAGCCAGGAGCACACCCGGCGCGCCCCAGAGCCAGCCCCAGAAGAGTAGGGCAAAAAAGATCACGGTCAAAGTCACCTTAAGCCTGTGCCCTACTATCCTTGGTTCGAGTAGATTGCCGATCAGGTTTTGAAAGATAATAAGGGTAAATAGAATCCACAGCGGCCTGGAATAGTTGCCATACTGGATCAGGGCAATAAGGGGAGGGAACATGACGGCTATGGCTGAGCCTAGAGTTGGTATAAAATTTAAGAGAAAAGTGATGCAGCCAAGAATGATAGCGAATTCCACGTTAAAAAAGAAGAGTATAATTGTGGTGCAGAAGCCGATTAAGAGGCTCATTAAAGTCTTGACACCGAGGTATTTTCTCAATCCCTCATCTATATGTTTTAATACTATGGCTATCTTCTTTCCCTTTTTTTTGGGAAAGCTGCGCATAATTTTACGGGTAATGCGGTATTTACCGTAGAGGATGAGCAGGGCATAAACAAAGATAACCAGGAATTTCAGCAGTATATTGATTATGGAACCGACCATGGAAAGTATAATTGAGGTAATGGGAATATGTTTCAGCTCATCGAGTAGATCGGTTTCAAAGACTTCGTCAGAGTAGATTTGGATTTTTGAGATAGTCTCCCTGAGCATAGCGGTAAGTTTCATTTGATAGACCGGGAACTTCCGGGCAAAATCCAATAGGCTGGAATAAATTATTATACCGAAGACCGTAAAAATCCCGAGAAAGATAAAAGCGGTTATCAGTACGGAAAGCCAGAGAGGCACACCCATTTTTTTTAGAAGAGCCACCGGCGGGTCCATAACATAGGCTAAAAGCAGGGAAATCAGAATTGAGATAATAACCGGCTGGGCCAGTCTTAAGATTATCCCGGTTATAAAGAGGGTTATAATGAAGAGGAAGATATTGGTTAAATTATTTTTTTCCATTTATCTTCCTGATGACACTGCCTATAGTTATATTTACTTCTTTTAGAATAAGCCCGGTATACCGCTCTATACTTCTTAAAATATACTCCTGAAGCTTAAAGAGGATATCGGCTGTCTGGGCGCCGAACTGTACCCTGATGATTACTTCTAAGGAATACATATTACGGTCACTGGAAACAATTATTTTATCAACCAGCAGGTCAGCATCATACTCTTTGACACAGTGCATGACCATCTGGCTCATAGCTGTTTCCGATATGGTGACCTTTCCCCGTTTACTGTACTCCGGGCGTACTACGGTTTTTTCAAATATTTTTGCTTTTTTACCGAACCGCAAACTTTTTTTAAAAAATACTTTTACCGAGTCAAAGAATATATGGGGATAGTTGCGCTTCACTTCAATGGCGGGAACCGGGATAATATGCTTCCCTTCCGTGTTTCTTGATCTGGTGGCTGCTTCAATTTCCTCCTGGGTAGCTATCTCTTCTATGGTGATAATTTTAGCCAGGTATGGTAATCCCAGCTGCCCGGCGATTTTCCTGGCCATTTTGTCTGAGGTGCCGACTATCAGTATTCTCTTGAACCTTTCTTTCTTCAGCGCCCGCTTTACATCCAGTACATGCTCAGGGTCGGTAAAGAGAGCTGTCCGGATTGCAGGAAGGACTCCCTTTTCTCTCTTTGAGGTCCGGCCGGCCAATATCTTAGTATCACGGATCAGCAGTCCGTCATCAATAATGAGGTCAATTCCATGTTTTTCAGCGATAAGTCTGGCGCGGAAACTTTTTCCGGTTCCGCTTTTTCCAACCAGGGCAAAGACTTTAATCCCTTTAAATACCCAGATCAGATGATGCACTAGAGACTTTAAAGTATACATATTGAAGTTAATACTTGACTTTCTCCTGCTGATTGTCAAGGCCGGCTGTGGTGGTAATCTCATGGCCGCGATTCTTCATAGTCGCCCTTCTTCAGGCAGCAGTTCTTCATGGATTGATTTTAAGGTTTCCATAACCAGGGGAGTGCTAAAAAGAGAAGTCAGCAGGCGGTGGGCCTTTACCGGCAGGGGCGCCCAGAGGGGAGGGAAAAACATTTCCGCTTTATCCTCTTTCAGACGCAGGCAAATTGAGTGAAGCAGGTAGCCTCCGGAGATATTTGATCCCTGGTATTTAATATCTCCTGACAGTGGATGACCATGTAACATTCCCTGCGCCCTTATCTGGTGGGTTCTCCCGGTGGTGATGGCGCAGAGGGCCAGGGTTTTACCCTTTCGCTTTAGCAGCGGCCGTACAACAGTGGCAGCCTGTTTGCCGCTGCTTGAAGCAAATGAACGTTTGTCTGTTGAGTTTCTCTCTATTCTGTCGATCCAGCTCTCCTCTTTACTCAGTTTGCCATCCATCAAAGCAAGGTAATATTTATCGATAGCGCCCTGCCGGAAAAAAAGAGAAAGGTTCCGGGCGCCGGACAGGGAAAGGGAATAGAGGATCAGGCCGGAAGTATTACGATCCAGACGGTGAGCAGGTCCGGGGCGGAATGACAGGGAAGGGGATCTGTTAAGCGACCAGTAAACTCTAACCAGTTCGTCCAGGCTCCCTGTGCCATGAGTGAGCAGGCCGCCGGGCTTGTTCAGGGCCAGCAAATGCTCATTTTCAAAGATGATCATTTTACTCAGTCGAGAAAACTTTGAAAGATTATCCTTATTCTGCGGTTTGGTCTTTTTCCTGTCCAAAGCCGGCTTGGCAAGCCCGTGAACGGTTATTTCATCACCCTCACAAATGCGGGTATCCGGTCGCACTTTTTTATTATTGATCCTGATGCTTCCTTTACGTATCAGATGGAAGATCTGTGAGAGGCCGGCTTGCGGGAACATCTTGCGCAGTACCCGATCCAGCCTGCGGTTATTATCATCTTTTCCTGTATAATAAATGTTCATCTCTTTCTTTCGCTAAAATTCTTCTCCGTCAATTTTAACAATACCATCTTGACAATTTATTTCTAAGCAATAAAACTAAAAAAGCCATGAGTACCTTCTACCAGGATATTGCTACACCGGTATTTCTTTCCACTTTTTTCAGCTGGTTCATTGCTCAGTTGTTAAAAGCCATTATTGGAATTTTCAGAGTAAGCACTAAAAGCCACAGGGGCTTTCTGCGGCGTCTCTTCTGGGCAACCGGGGGTATGCCTTCAAGCCATTCCGCTTTGGTTACTGCATTAGCCACATCTATCGGTTTCAAAGAGAGTCTCTCTTCCCCGCTTTTTGCGATTTCTTTTTTCTATGCTGTCCTGACAATCCGGGATGCTCTGGGGGTGAGGATGGCAGCGGGAACCCAGGCAAGAGTTCTGAATCAATTGATTGCCAGGCTTGCCGGGCGTCTTGATCTTAAAATAAAGAGTGTAAAAGAGGTTAATGGCCATACTGTTTCCGAGGTCTCTGTAGGCATTCTGCTTGGTTTTTTTATTGCTGTAGCCTTTTCCAATCTTTAGATGATGATCAGATATTCCCGACTAAGCTCCAGAGTATTATGGTTGATCCTGATCTTCATTAATCTTTCTTATTCTATTTGGATACTCTATAAACCGGGAATCAATTTCCAGAGATACTGCTGGCAGGGTTACTATACTCTTTTTATTCGCGGGGAAGAGTTGGGTGCGGAGCTCACAGCGGAACTCAGGGCCCTTCCCGGTGTTACTCTTTTACTCTCTGAAGATTCATCAACTCTATCTTTCAATTCCCTGAATGGAATGGAAAAGGTCACCCTTGCCCGCGTTGCCGATCGTCTGGATGAAAATGACCCCCGTTTTGATAGCTATATGAAAGAGCTGCCCGGGTACTTCAAGGCGGAAAAATGGGAAACAAAATATCAGGTGCTTTACCTGCGCGCAAAGATTAGCCCTGTTGCTTTGTATTCTCTGCTTGCCCTGGTAATAGAGAGGCATGGATCCGAATTCAGGATGCTGGAATATGATCCCCAGGCCGCAATCCTCTACGTTGCACTTTTTCTATTCTTCTCTCTCTTTCTCTTTCTGTTAAGAGCGCCTGCCGGATATCTTGCTCTATCATTATCAGGGCTCCTGCCCTGGCTGTTAAATATCTTAACCGGGAATTTCCTTGATCTTATCAGCTTTTATCTGATATTCCCTTTTCAGCTTATATTTTTTGGACAATTATTTCGTGTGTTGAAGGCTAATCTGACTTCTTCCGGCTCGAACCTGTCAGTGAAAAGGGCAGCTTTTAAAAGTGTGATCATGGGTTTTGCTTTTTTTTTGACCGTCTTTGTTCTGGCCAATTTGCTGGTTATTTTGCCTGTTCCCGATTCCAGCACTATTATTAGAAATCTAAGCGCTCTGGCCCTGAATATTCTTGCCTATCCTTTTCTCTATCTGCTGCTCTCCTGGCGGGCAAAATATATCCGGCACTTCGTCTTTGAGCCCTTGCCTATATTGGGCCGCTCCATGGTTAATAGAAAAATCTCCATAGGCCGCGGCGTCTGGCTTTTTCCTCTCCTATTGATTATTTTCATTTCATTGCCTCTGGCCTTTCTGGAGAAGCGGCTTCATGGCTTCAGCTATCCGGCTCCCCGGCTGGCTGCTTTTAAGCTTGACAAAATCAGTTGGGAAAGCCTGGAGCACCTGCAGTTGACACCCGCAGCATCTGATTTACCGGATCTCTCTGATTTTTTAACTCATTCTGCTTTCCAGCAGGGCATCTTCTTTGGGCGGGAATATATATTCCCCTATCCCGGCGAGCGGCTCTATATCAGCCGGTATTTTCTGGAAGAGAATGGGGCAGAGAATGGCGGCAGACGTATCAGCAAGCGCCTGAAAATGGTCAGGCAATACAAAACCTCCTGGCTCTTCGAGACTCTATCGGGCATGCCTGCCAATAGTGTTGGTGCTATGCTGGCCGCACAGGAAAGGGCTGTGCAGGTTGTCAGGAGCAGTGAAGCGGTGCGTTTGCTTAAGCAGACACCCTGGTGGAAAATATCATTATTTTTTCTATTTCTCTCTTCTTTCTATCTAATTTGGCAATTTTATTTGACACCCTGGCCTTTGTATGGTACTAGAAATCTTGTCTTCAGGAAGGGAATAAAAGTATATGAGCGAGCAGGTTACATTTCCTAAGGGTGGAGTGCATCCGTTCGATTTTAAATCATTTACCAGTGGGGTTCCCATTAGAAACGCGCCAATTCCGGCTCTTGCAGTAATCCCGATGCAGCAGCATATGGGTAAACCGGCGCAATGTCTGGTGAGTAAGGATGACCTGGTTCGGGAAGGAATGTTGATTGGCCAGGCACAGGGGGTTTTCTCCGCCAATATACACTCGCCTATACCCGGAGTGGTAAAGGAAATTCATAAAATCTATCTTCCTACCGGAATACGGAGTGAAGCCGTAGCTATAGAGCTACAGGGTGAATTTGATCGTTCGGGCAAAGATGAGCCCCGGTTGGAGTGGCAGGGAATCAGCGGCAGTGACCTGTTGAAGAATTTGGCAGATAAAGGCATTGTCGGCCTGGGCGGCGCCACATTTCCCACTGTATTGAAATATACTATCAGAGAGGGATTTCAGGTTGAATATTTTGTGGTAAATGGGGTGGAATGTGAGCCTTTCCTCACTGCAGACCATAGGCTTATGGTGGAAAAATCCCTTGAAATTATCGAGGGTATACGAATTGTACAGCAGATAATGAAGCCCCGGCAGATTATCATAGGAATTGAAGAGAATAAAGCTGATGCAATTGCCGTGATGAGAGAGAATATCGTCCGCGCCGGATTGGATTTTGAGGTAGTTGCTCTTAAGGTGAAGTATCCCCAGGGCGATGAAAAACAGCTTATTAAAGCAGTAATAGGTAAAGAGGTGCCCTCCGGCGGATTGCCCCTGGATATCGGAGCCGTGGTTTCCAATGCAGGGACCATGCTGGCAATATATGAAGCTGTTGTACTGGATAAACCATTAATCGAGAGAGTGGTCACTGTTTCCGGTTCGATAATCAGGAGCCCCGCCAATCTAAAGGTCAGGCTGGGCACGCCGCTCTCTGAGCTGATTGAGGAGTGCGGCGGTTTTACCGAACCCCCGGCTAAATTGATAGCCGGCGGACCCATGATGGGTTTTGCCGTGCTTGACCTGGAGACACCGGTTACCAAGGGCCTGTCAGGGGTAATTGCTCTTTCCCGGCGGCAGGTACGTTCCCCGTCGCAGACACCATGTATCGGCTGCGGACGGTGTGTTGAAGCCTGCCCCATGGGCTTGCAGCCTACGGTTATCTATAAATGGATTGAGCACGGTAAATATGAAGAGGCTTTGAAAGAGGGCCTTATGGACTGTAAAGAATGCGGCTGCTGCGGTTATAGCTGTCCTGCCCGTATCCCCCTGATACAGGGAATGAAATTAGGGAAAGTCATGTCTCGAAAGAATAAGACGGCCTGAGCATGGAAAAAATTGATAATCTATTGGTAACAGTTTCTCCCCATCTCCATTCAGGGAGTTCAACTGCCGGAATAATGACCGCTGTAATCCTGGTTCTGCTGCCGGCAGGGGCCTGGGGTGTTTTTATTTTTGGTGCCTACTCTTTAGTGGTTATCATGGCCGCTGTTCTTGCCAGTGTATTGACTGAACTAATTATTAATCGTCTTCTGGGAACCTTTACCCTGAATGACGGCAGTGCGGTGCTGACAGGTTTACTGGTGGGATATAATATGCCTCCTTCAATTCCGATCTATATACCTGTTATAGCTTCAATTTTTGCTATTGCCGTAGTGAAACATACCTTTGGCGGCCTGGGAAGAAATTGGATGAATCCGGCCCTGGCAGGACGGGTCTTTGTAATGTTCTCCTGGACCGCTCCCATGACAACCTGGCTGGTGCCTAAGACCTGGGGTTTGGCCGATGCGGTAACCGGGGCTTCACCGCTCGGATTCGTTAAAGCGGGCCTGTTCGATCTGCAGAGCGGAACTGTGACCGGACCAGCAACATTTCTGGCCTCTAAAGGATATCCGGTTACCGGCCTCGATACCGCAGTAACCGGTTGGCTAAATGGGCACCTCCTTGAGCCGATTGGAGCAACACTGACCAATGGATACTTTGATCTTTTTGTAGGCAATATTCCCGGCTGTATCGGCGAGGTGTCGGCCCTGCTGCTCATTTTGGGGAGTGTTTTTCTTTTCGTGAAAAAGATTATCACCTGGGAGATTCCTCTAACCTATCTGGCAAGTTTCAGTTTGCTGATCTGGATATTTGCTGGCCTGCCCTTTGGTAATGGCTTTTTTAAAGGTGATATTTTATTCAACCTTTTCTCCGGCGGTTTGATCCTTGGCGCTCTATTCATGGCCACGGATATGGCAACTTCACCGGTTACGGGCAGAGGAATGATCATTTTCGGGGTGGGCGCCGGTTTTCTGACCTTTATGATCAGAACCTACGGTTCCTTTCCGGAAGGGGTTTCTCTGGCCATTATTATTATGAATATGTTTGTGCCTCTGATAGATCGATTAACTGGACCGGTGAAATTCGGTTTAGTCAGAGAGGGTAAAGCATGAAGTCAATATTTATCACCGGAGGAAAATTATTTCTGATCTGCGTCGTTGCCGCCCTGATCCTTGGTATTATCGATGCAATAACCGAGCCGATAATAGCAGAGCGCAAGGTGTTGGAATTAAAGAAGGCACTCAACAGTCTAACAGGAGAACTGCAAGCGGCTGAAGGTGTAACAGTTGAGGAAGATCCGGTGGTTAAGGCCTATTATCCGGTTCTTCGAGCAGGAAAAGTAGAGAGTTTTATTCTGGAACTGAACGGCAGCGGCTATAACGGTGATATGAAGATACTCAGCCGTTATAAACTGAATGGAGAAATCATTTCCGTAAAACTTATGGATAACCTGGAGACCCCCGGTCTTGGTAGAAAGGCTGAAACTCCGGAATATATGAAGAAATTTATCGGTGCGGGAAGCAGCAATCCGGTGCCGGTGCGCAAAAATATGCTTGAACAGTCGGAAGCAGTGGCCATTACCGGCGCCACCATTACTTTTATCGGCGTAGCCAAAGCGCTGGACGAGGGTTCGCGTTTCATTACCGGGGGCAGGCTGGCGAAAGTCAAGGAGTAGGGTATGCTCAAAGAGTTCACTAAAGGTATAATAAAAGAAAATCCGATCTTTATTATTTTACTTGGCCTCTGCCCGGCGCTGGCGGTTTCCACCCAGGTGGTAAATGCCCTGGGCATGGGCGCCGGGGTCATCTTTGTGCTGCTGGGCTCGAATATCTTTGTATCCCTGTTGAAGGATTTTATTCCTGAAAAGATACGAATTCCCGCTTACATTGTAATCATAGCCTCTTTTGTAACCATCGTGGATCTGGTTATGCAGGGTTATGCCCCGGCCCTCTCCCGGAACCTGGGAGTCTTCGTACAGCTTATTGTAGTAAACTGTATAATACTGGGTCGTGCTGAAGCCTTTGCCAATAAGAATAACCTTTCCCGCTCTATTTTAGATGCCTTAGGTATGGGTATCGGTTTCACACTTGGCCTGCTGCTGATCTCACTGATACGCGAGGTATTGGGAGCGGGAACAATCACTCTCTTCCCAATAGGAGATTTTAATGGTGTTATCCGCATTCCCGTGCTTTACAGCGCGCCGGTGCGGGTGATCGGCCTGGCCACCGGTGCGCTGCTGGTTATGGGATATTTAAAAGCTCTGTTTAACTGGTTTGAGCAGAGGGAAAGGAGTAATTCATGACCTATATCGCTATTATCATTACTTTTGTATTAATTGAGAACTTTATTTTGACCCAGTTTCTAGGATTGTGCCCCTTTATCGGAGTTTCCAGGAACATTGACTCGGCTGTGGGTATGGGCTTTGCGGTTATTTTTGTAATGTCCATGGCTTCGCTCACCACCTGGGCTGTGTATAATCTTATTTTGCTTCCTTTGGGGATTGCATATCTACAGACCATAACCTTTATTCTGATCATTGCCACCTTAGTACAGTTTGTTGAAATGATAATTCAGAAGACATCCCCGCCTCTCTATAAAGCTCTGGGTATCTATCTGCCGTTGATCACCACCAATTGCGCAGTGATGGGAATCGCTTTAATTGCGGTAAGAAAAGAATATAATGCTTTAGAGAGCTTTGTAGCCGGATTCGCTGCGGGAGTGGGTTTCCTGCTGGCTATTCTTGTCATGGCTTCACTGCGAGAGAAGCTGGACTCGGAGTGGGTGCCTAAACCCTTTAAAGGCATCCCCATTGCTTTTGTTACCGCCGGACTTATGGCTTTAGCCTTCATGGCCTTTGACAAAGCATTACTGAAAAACCTGATCGGTTAGGAGGCAGCCGGGGATGTTGGTACAAGTAATATCTGCAGTAATTTCAGTAGCCGGGCTGGGCCTTCTTATGGGTGTTGGTCTGGCCGTTGCCTCGAAGTTTCTGGCGGTGCAAAAGGATGAACGTATTGCCGTTTTAGAAGTTGAGCTGCCCGGGCTTAACTGCGGGGCCTGCGGGTATGCGGGCTGCGCCTCCTATGCTGAAGCCATCGCTTGTAAGGATGAGGAGAATCTGACCCTGTGCACTCCGGGTGGACCGGATGTCGTGCTGAAGATCTCTGAGATCATGGGAGTTGAGGCTGCGGCTATAGCAGAAAAACAAGTCACCCAGGTGTATTGCACTGGCGGCAGGGATAAAGCGGAATATGAGTTTACCTACAGCGGCATTCGGGACTGCAACGCTCTCTATGCTCTTTACGGCGGCGATAAAAAGTGCAAACATGGCTGCCTGGGGCTGGGCAGTTGTATAC
>SDBS01005548.1_pt1 | contig 12279 bp, 7 predicted proteins | sample 2277091 | NCBI WGS metagenome assembly SDBS01 (sample SAMN10404972, study PRJNA504765) | marine sediment metagenome | isolation source: marine sediment core GS10_PC15, 163 cmbsf | place: Arctic Ocean: Southern Knipovich Ridge | collected 2010 | reverse complement strand
TCTCAACCAGCGACGCTGTATCTCAGCGAGTGATCATCATGGATTGGAACAAGTGTCCATCATCAACTGGAACTGCTGTCCATCATCGATTGGATTCGGTGTCCACTTTCATCGGAATGCGCACCCTGATGATGTTCGCGAGTAATGACAGCGCCTCTCTAAGCCAGCAAGTGTCTTTGATCCGGCAAAGATGAAATCAGCAAGGGAAGATATTGAAAACAACTCCCAAATTGAAGCAATCAGAGTGGTTTTTCCGCTTTCATGAGGACCAGCCACAACATAAAGAAGTGTTTCTTCACAGGCAGATATCGATGCAACTTCATCGTTGCTCAGAGAAAGCCCGTCGTAGAGATAGATCAAGTTGTCTTCGGTATCCCCTTCATCTTGTCTAGGTACAAGGCCGTCTGAATTAAGATCTTCCAAAGATTGGTCAGATGTTTCTTCTATTTGTTCCTGGGGTACGTCGCTCATTCTTTCGTTTGCCTTTGAACATTAGTCGATGCTCGAAGTAATTCAGCTTGTCCAATCAATTATTTTGCGTTGATCTAGATTGGTTCAGGAGTTATCGTTTGGATGATTGTGCTATCGCTCTTTGCAATAACCGTTCTTGATAGAATTGGTAGCTTATCAAGCTCAATGCAAATTGTCGGTTTGCTTTCATATTTGTGGCCTCTTCAAACTCACCAATCCAGTCATCATCATCTTGTTCCAGCGCAGAGGTTATTGCGAAACTTAATGGTAGAAGAGCGTCCTTATATGTCGATTCCAATGTGGCATTATTCCACTCTCGTGAAATCTCATTCACGATTTTTCGCAATGTTATTTTCCTCAACTCTTCGGAGGGAAATGTATCGAGCATGGAATCTAAGAAAACCTTTGCGCTGTATGGTCCTGGCAAAACCCGGGTCGTTTCAGCTAGTTCATTAGGTATTAGAATCGAGGCCAGATATACTCCCAACTTGTTGAATGGTTTTTGGAGATTCTTGCTCCGTTTGTTGATCATCCACCAAAGAATATCGATCTCCTCTTGCTGAAGGATGACGCGTCTATTTGTTGATTGTAATTCGCTAGATATTGCGGTAAGTCTTCTGGCCAATAAGTTCAGAGTCTTCAGCAATATCCCGCCGTAGGCTGTGAAATCATTCTGATCAATTGCATCACTCAGCTCATTTGGTATCGTCAAGTCTGGTCTACTAGTATTATCTGTCGATGTCCAGTCCCTTAATTCTAAGGATGCCTTACGCAAATGACGTCTCGCAATATTCAGTCCATCTTTGAAGGGAGTTTTTTTAATTCCTTGAAATGAGCCACAAGAAATCGCCAAAGAGAGTGTGGTTGAAAGATGATCGATGTTTGAGTCGATTATATGTGCAATTACTACCCCTGAAATGAGCCTGATTTCTCGACTATTCCTTCGATTTGAAAATTCTGGGTCATGTTTCAGGATAGTTGAAGCGAGTTCATCTCTGCGTGAAGGGTTATTCGGATCTAATCCCAGGTAAATCTTAACGAGGTCTAGAGATGAATCGTCTACGCTTGCTATTGGTTTGGCAATTTCTTCAATTGCATCCCATCGTAGCTGTAGCTTGTTGCCAACCACAGGAAATTGGATCTCGCGATACCAATCTTGGAAATGCTCATGCATTTCAGTTAGCTCCTTATTAGATCCCTTTGAATGGGTTGTTCGCTAAGTCGGTTTTCCCATGAGAAGTCTCAATGCAACTCCACAATTGTTCCAGTTCTCCTATTTCATGCGCACGCAGAAAAATCCTTTTGAAGAGTTCGGTATCGGTAATGCCTTCGTCTTCGTCACGTAAAAGCTCCATGTCTTGGGCTATTCGCATTTTAGTTATATATGGAAGTCGGAGATATCGATAAGTTACAGTTCGAACACTACTTCCATCGATTAAGCTCAGCTTCTTCGTAGGAGAACTACCCGTTGTCTCTTCTTCTGGGCTTTCGGCCACGGCTACACCTCTCACTAGTGCTGTCTCAGGCATTTTCGGCTTTTCTGGCTTTGTATGGGCAACGCTAAGTATTTCAGGTTGTTCCCATTCTCCGATGTCAAGCAAGTAATCACGAACGGCCTTGCCATGTTGGTCAAAGGCAGCCTGGAAAGTTTCGTCTTCCAAATTCCAGACTCGAGGATAAACAGAGACAGCGAGTTTTCTGGTATCACCGTATACAACCTCAAGCTTTATGAAGTTGAACCTTGGTAGCCAATTCTTTTCTCTGCGGTCAGGCTGAGTCGCCCCTGCGGAAATGATTAGTGATTGATTAACCTGATCAATTCTTTGAGCATGTTTATGGCCAAACAACTGAATTGTGGCCCGATTATTCCAGTGGTTTGAAAACGTATCTCCACGGGCAATCCAACCCGGTGGATGGTGACACAAGAGCAAATTGGTGATCCCATCTTCCTGACTTATGGTGGTTTGATGGTTTCCTAATGGCAATCGGTTAAGGGCATCATCATCATTTTCGTTCGAGGCTAGAGGCGAGATGATTCCATGTACCCTGAGAAAAGAGCCATCATTTAGCTCAAAGTCCCGAACAGCCTTTGGTTTTTCTGGGCTGATTTCACAGCCAAAAAGGGACGCGAATTCATCAACGTAATTGCTCAATGGTTTATACAGAAGTTGAGCACGAGTTGGATCACTTAGAAGCACACGGAATCGTTCATCAATGTCGTCATTGTCTTCAGGTTTAATCTCTGACTGGATTATCTGGATTGTGGAGCTTTCGTCTATGATTGCCCGGTCAATATCATGATTTCCAGGCACCGCCCATACGCTAGAGCCTTCGCCCCCGATACTTAAGATTGATGCTAGATTCTCCAGCCAATCAAGAGCTACCAAATACTGATCAGATTTCCCGGAGAAAGCAATATCGCCTGAAATCAGGATCGTGTCCGGACTCATTTGAATTTCGTCAACAACTCTAGTTGCATCTAATTCAAGCTGGCTCCTTAGATCTTCATCAACGTCAAAGCCACCTCCTATAATGTGACTGGAGAAGTGAATATCGGATAGGTGAAGGAAGATCAATGATTGCTTAGCCATAGAGAGCCTCTAGGTTTGGCAAAATATACCAGGGACATTACCGCAGTTATGTAAAAGGGGCAGTCGTCATTAATCGGAACAACTATCATTGAACGGGGTGTCCCCGTTAAATACGGTACAAAATCCCGCAGAACATGTTTGCTTTTTCGTTCGTGTGGATTATACGGGGCTCATCCTTATAGTCCATGGGCTATACGGGGGTATCCCGTATAACCAACGATTCAACGAAAAAGTTCTGCCTCTTCCTGATCCTACTATAATATGGAAACCTATAAGTTTGAAATGCCCTCTTGTGGCTACTCGATGCTGAATTGGAAGGTTAAGATTTCAGTGTCCTATATTCGATATTATGGGACTCAACCACGACATGCCGGATGGAGTCATTTAAACTCCTTGATCCTTGTTTTGGACTAATGTCCTTAGATCGTTCCAAGAAACCAAAAGATCGTACACAATTACAGATATGAACTTCTCTATTTGTTCGCGATCTCCCTGTATACCTTGACCACCCTTGGATTATTCATATCATCATTCACCTTAACATAGTAAGAATGGCCGGCCTTTAAGAGTTCCTCCGAGAAGATACAGTCAGCTTTTAGATAATGATCACTACTTTTTGAAATAACCTCATACTTGTACTTCCAGATCTTTTGCACTTTAAGATATTCTGCAGTGATTGCTCGAATTGAGATTCTTTGGCCGCACAGCAAGACGCTTCCCTGCTGGACCGATTCGTCTGTGAGTTTCCTTCGCACATGAACTAAAGATAGCGGGGCATTGGTAGCCGCTCTTGCCGACTGCTTCGCCATCCTATCGACCGCCCTATTGTGTTCGTCCTTTGAGTGTCCCTGGACCCACTCAAAATCCACACGGAGACCGATCTTATTCATCCCCTTGAGAAGTTTCTTCCATAACTCAGCGTTGAGGACAGGGGCTCCTGACTTCCTGATCCATCGATTCTGAGACCACTCAAACATCGCTTTCGTGTAATTGTCTACAATGTAAAGAGAATCTGTGCGGACAATTACTCTTGTTTTGCCAAATGTGAGCTCTTGCTTTTCCGCTTCCTCAAGCGCAACTACACACGCCTTGAGCTCCATTTCATTATTTGTGGCATTCTTGTTTCCAGGGGATTGGATATCCTGGACTTGTTCCTCCCCGTAATCATCCACATAGATAAACCTGATCGCAAATCCACCTCTTCTGGGGGTCCGTAGAGATGAGCCATCCGTGTAGGCATACAGGACGTTTTCACGAAATACCATAGAGTGATGTCCAGATGCATCTATCCTGGGTTCAGCTCTCGCACCCTACCCCGTCATTGTCCCCATCAAAATTATGGGGGTCTGATCCGACGACTCGGAATCTCCTGAAGGAGATATTCTTACAATCAAGATCGGGAGGTGGTGGTTTGATACAGACATCAGGATAGGATGGATGACAATTTCCTCCACCCGAGCTTCCTGGCGGTGATGTTGGATATGGAGTTCTAGTTGGTACCCACATTCCGCTTTTTTGTGTCCGAGTATAACGTTGTGCATCAACAAAATTCGAGTCGCATGATGTGTCAGGGGGGTAACTCGCCGCTTCGGCAAAGCCACTACGAACCATCTCGTAGTTCACAAATTTGTTCTCAACCACAACATATCTAAGAAGCCTGTTGTACTGATCAACGTCGGATACGTCCGATATCATGGTAACCGTTTTCCCATTCATTAGCTCATAGTTTTTCCTCGAGGCTTCATAACCAAAGGTGTATTCTGGTTCAGGGCTGTCGACTCCGATATAGCGGACGTTGTATGTTCTATCATCAACCCTGACTCTGATGGTGTCCCCGTCCACGACGCTGACGACATCTCCTACCTCACGAGTTGTGTCCTGAGGGATGCAATCCATGGCGCCAACATCGGGAAGAGTGGCCGTAGCTGTTGGGGTTATGGTTGGCGTCAATGTAATCGTTGGGGTAAGAGTAGTGGTCGGGGTGCGCGTGATTGTTGGGGTTTCTGTCACGGTCGGTGTGAAGGTATGCGTTTGAGTGGGGGTGTTTGTGATTGTTGGAGTTTTTGTGGCTGTATGCGTCGCTGTGGGTATCTGGTCAACAATCATCCCGCCCATCGATCCAACAGCTGCGGCTGACTGAAAACTTAAGACTCCGACCCCGAAGACAACTACTAACGGGAACGCAATCGCAGCATTAAGTCCCTGGAGAGGCGATGACGAGCTCAAGTAATTTCGGAGCGTTATTTCAGAATAGGGAACCAGCTCCAACGAAACGACTTCTCGCTCTGGTAGAAGTTTTTCGAGACTCTCCCGAGCCTCCACTTCAAATTGATCATTCCCTCTGTGCAGCTGAGCGGCAAGAATGCGAATCTGATCCTGGTCGCTTACAAATGATTCGTGTTCCTGTTCTTCCTGGAGATCCACCTCCTTCAACTGGAGCACGTATTTGTGAGCAATTTCGCTGGCCACATCGGGTGGAAGCTGGGCGGGCTTTGTTCGATCGAGGTTGGCTTCTACTTCTCGCCGCCACTCAACAACTGCAAATGTTTTGGATTCGCCAAAGCCCTGTACGGCACTCACGCCAGCTATGCTTATGTCGTGAGCGCTACTAATACCGCTGCCGACAAGTCGATCTTTCATCTTCGGACCAACACCCGGGATTTTGGCATCCCGTATCATTGTTCCGGTCATTCCCTCCTGATAGTACTTGTTTTGTAGTGCACCAAGTGCGGCATGAAGCTCTTCTTCTTCCGCAAGTCTAATTCTTCGTCTAGACTCTTCTTGGCTGGCAAGAGCTTTATGGTGCACGTTGTCGCGCTCAGTTAGATTCTTTTCTTCTTCCTTAGTGATTTTCTCGCGTTCGCGGATTGCCTGGGCAATCTCCAATTCGGATTCCCTTACCCGGCTATCAATGCCGTTGTACCTGGCTTGAATTTCGCTTTTTTCCACTACAATTGGCGTTTGTACATACCTTCGATAAAACGCCAGCAGTAGCCCCACAATCGCCGTAATACAAAAGAGAGAAAGCCCAAAGATCAGACACTTCATGGGGCCCCAACCGAATACAAAAAGAAGAGCGACAATGAGTATCGTCGCCCCCGCAGCTATGAGGATTAAGCGTGCTTCCCGTTGATTGGTTTTGAAATCAGCGTCTAAATATTTTTGCGTCATGCTACCCCCCCGGTATTCACGAACGCGTCTATCGGTACTTTACAGTGCAGTGATTTAAATCACAATAGCCCGGGGGATGGATTGGTAGAGTCCTATATTCTATACTATGGGACTCTCGTTGTTGTGCCCTGGTCAAGCAAACCGTAATTTCACTGGCTTGTATGATAGACATACAACCATGACCTAAAAAGACCCCTGTGTTCGGATAGCTCAGTGATGGAGTAATAGTTCGGCTACTAGTCGCGAGGAATCGCTATCATTGCTCACTCACGGTGACACCTTTCCAGCCCCCACCTCCTCCAGGAAAAAGTGTCACCCATGTCTTGAGAATATGTGTCACCTAGGTTGTAAGAATATTTTGTAACCTATGTCCCGGTTTGGCTCGATTCGATGCATTGGACTTGAATTATTTAAATGGCGTAAGTCGCTTTGTTCGATTTCTATATGATTGGTAGTCCTCTCCAAATTGCTCGAGCATCATTTTTTCCTCAATGTGTATACGTAGTATATAAAAGAGAGTCAATACAATTTCACCAGACGAATGGCATACGATCCAGATCGTCAACTTTCAAAACCTGTATCAAGTTAAAACTGATAACAAAGAGATATTTAACTTCTTCATGGAAGATCCTCCATTAAAAGGTCCGATCATATTTGACATCTATGAAGGAACAGAATATTACATTGACAATTTCCGTGTTTTTGAACTCATTCCAAATGATAAGTAACTCTCCTATGAATATCATCAAAATTGGACACTGTCATCTCCAACTTTCAGGTTTCCATTCGTCCAATTATCGGATGCTTATCAGCTCCTGCTTTCGATTAATCCCATACTAGACTACTACTCTGCCCGAGCTGCCGTTTACGCTAATAATCTCCCCTAACTTATTCCGGGCTATATTGAATCCAATAGTGAACGGGCGCCGGTTGAAAAGGTCCGAGCAAGGTGAATGAGCTCCAGCTGGTTCTCAGCGGCTTTGATTTTGTGTTTCTCAAGCTCGGTCTCAATGCCGGAGGCTTTCTTGTTTTCCACCAGGAAGACCTACAAATCTTCTCAAAATACAAGCATCGGCTGCTGTGCCGCACCCTGAAAGACCTGCATCGAGGTGCGGCACACAGAGTAATGCATCGTTCAACCTCCAGGCATACCTTTAATGAGCTCGTATTGAGGATTTACTTCCAAGGGAATCAATGTATACTAATCAGACTATAAAAGCCTGATTAGTAGCGACTCATACCGGATTGAAGGAGCTGTGTAACGACATGATCACCAAACGTCCAAGCCCAAATCTCATTTTGAAAACATGGAGGGAGTAATGCGAAAAAGACTTCTTGTAGGGATGTCCATCCTCATGGGGATCCTCGTCCTGACCCTTGTTCCTGCCGCAGTTGCTAGCAGCCCAGCTTGCGACAACCGGGTTAACAACACTGTCAACAAGCTACTTGAGTGCGTGACCCTTGAGGGCGTGCGAGAACATCAGGCCGCGTTCCAGACGATCGCCGACGCCAACGACGGCATCCGCACATCGGGCACATCGGGTTACGATGTCTCGAAGGATTACGTCGTGGAGAGAATGACAGCGGCTGGATACGACGTGACCGTGCAAGAGTTCCAGTTCGACACCTTCATCCAACTTGGTCCTTCCACCCTAGAACAGGTCGCTCCGGTGCCGACTCAATACCTCGAGGGAATTGGTGCCGGCTTTGACTACGCGCTGATGTCCCAGACCGACCCGGGTGACGTGACAGCCCCTGTTACAGCGGTCGATTTACAACTCGGCTTGGGAAACGCTTCAACGAGCGGATGTGAAGCTACGGATTTTGTCGGGTTCCCCGTCGGCCATATCGCGTTGATGCAGCGTGGCGCCTGCACATTCCAGTTGAAGGCTGAAAACGCGGCTGCGGCTGGAGCAGTAGGTGCGATCATCTTCAACCAGGGCAACGCGGACGGTCGGTTCGACCCGATCAACGGTACGTTATCCGCCAACTACAGCGGCGGCATCCCGGTGATGTTCGCGTTGTACGACCTGGGGGTGGAGTGGTCGATGACGCTGGGACTCGAATTGCACATGGTAGCCGATGTATTCCGTGGTGAAGCGACGAGCTATAACGTGCTCGCCGAGACGAAGACCGGTAACCCGAACAACGTGATCGTGGTTGGCGCGCACCTCGATTCGGTCAACTCCGGTCCTGGAATAAATGACAACGGATCAGGCAGCGCTGCCTTGCTCGAGGTCGCCGAGCAGATGGCCAAGGTGAAGCCTCGCAACATGGTGCGCTTCGCCTGGTGGAGCGCGGAAGAGTCGGGCCTGGTCGGTTCAACCTATTACGTAGATAACCTCTCTCCTGAGGAGCAAGAGGAGATCACGCTGTATCTAAATTTCGACATGATAGGCTCGCCCAACCACGTATTCTTTATCTACGACGGAGATGACTCGGATGGTGTCGGCGCAGGTCCCGGTCCGGATGGTTCAGCCCAGATCGAGGAGGCCCTCGAGGCATACTTCAACACCATCGGCAAGCCCTTCAAGGGAACCGACTTCTCCGGAAGATCGGACTACGGACCGTTCATCGCCGTCGGCATCCCTTCCGGTGGACTCTTCACCGGCGCCGAGGGGATCAAGACAGCCGAGGAGGCAGCGCTTTGGGGCGGCACGGCGGGTGACCAGTACGATCCGTGCTACCACCTGGCATGCGACACCTTTGATAATGTCAATCTGGAAGCGCTGGACGTCAACTCGGACGCCGTTGCCTTCGCCACCCTCCAGTTCGCCATGAACACCGAAAACATCAACGGAGAGCGCGGCAAGGGCAATTTCGATCCCGACCGTTTGGGAGACCTGTTCATCAGATAATTTCGACGCAGTCCATAGATGATGCTGCAGTCTCAAAGTCGGCGTGTGGATGAACATCCGCATGCCGACTGCTCTTTCCCGGGGCAGTCAAACCCCCACTAAGCCGGAGTTGGAGGACCTTCAAGGGTACTAAATCTCAGTGAAGTCGCACATCTCAGCTTCCGATAATGAGCATTAGCGGAAACTGAATTTCCCCAAGTTCTGCTCCGGTATTAGCCACAACAGGGCATTTCAAGAGGGAGGTCTAGGGAAATTTCAGTGTCCTATATTCATACTATGGGACTCTCGTTCTTGTGCCCTGGTCAAGCAAACCTTAATTCCACTGGCTTGTATGATTGAACATCCAAGCTTGGGCTTAAAAAGCCCTATTTTCGGATGCTTGTCAGATCGTGTTTTCGATTAATCCCATGCTAGACTACTACTCTGCACGAGTTGCCGCTTACGCTAATAAACGCAAGCTACCCCTAATAGAGTTAGAGGGATTACAGTTACACGCATCATTTAGTGCATAACAACATCAAGTTCCTAGGAACTTCATCCCCGGGACTAGATTTGACTGTGCCTAATATGAAAATCAGTTTGTGATAGGCGATATTCGGAAAATCAATTGCCCCCTCTCATTCGAGAGGGGGCATACGGATCATAATCGGAGTAATGGTCCACTCCAGGGATCAAGGAGGAGACGTAGAAATGCTTCCATCGATAATGCTCTCAATGATGCCTTTGAGATCATTCTTGAGATATCCTGGAACCTGATTGTTGAGTTTGTAAAAGGGTGCTATACCAACCAGACCCTCTTCGAGACTGACCCAGAAGGGTCCAGCTTGCCAGGTATCATCGACTATTGCCTCGATTTGTTTATAGGCAGCATCGCCTAGTTCCTTTACAACACTCGTTAGGATGACTCGTTTATCATCTCCACCCTCTTCCGACCAGTCATAGTCCACACCTATGACCCGTACATTTTCACCAGCAGCCTTGCGAAGATCAGCTTCGTTCAAGGCACCAAAGCCCGTCAATCCGGCCACAGGAAAGACAGTGTCGGCTCCTTGGTTATAGAGATCGGCGGCTAGTACCTCTCCTTCAGCGGGGTCGGTAAAGGTGTCGGCGAACAAACCTGTCTGCAGATCGGGATCCCAGCCAAGTACTTCCACACTTGCCTCATTCTCAGCATTGAACCAGTCCACTCCCTGCGCGTAACCATCCATAAACATGGTTACCGGTGGAAATTGGATGCCGCCGAACACGCCCACCTTTTCGGTTTCGCTGATGCCAGCTGCGATATAGCCAGCCAGGAAGGCAGCCTGATCCGTCAGAAACTGCACCTCTGCGACGTTGTCGTGGTAGCCACCGAGGCCAAAATCGATAATAGAGAATCGCTGGTCAGGATATTCCCAAGCGATGGGATCGATTGCGAATCCGACAAGGAAGCCAACCCCAATGATGAGATCACAATCTCCGGCAGTCACGAAAATCTCGAGATTTGGTCCAAGCTCGTCCGGCGTGGTCGCGTCAAGGGTGACCACTTCAACCTGGAGCTTGCGTGAGGCTCGGTCAACCCCCTCTGCAACAGAACGGTTGAACGGAGAATCGTTTCCACCTGGTTCATTCACCACACATATCTTTTCAGGGGCAACTTTTTCCTCAAGGACAACTTCGAGATTGTCGATAGCCCACGATTCATCATCGCCCCCTTGCCAGCCGTCACCGCTCGCAAACCATTCGATGGTGAGGGATTTCGCCGAATGGGGAATGTTGTCAAATGAGGCGTAAAGGCCCATGTCATACGCTGCATCATCGAACTCGGGATTGAATCCCAGTGGGACGTTTTCCTCTAGTAGTACACCAGGAGGCGGATCGAAGATCGGACCATTAAAGCCGAAGGATTCGGAGAAAACGGTAACCCCATCCACGGTGACCGTGAGGATGTCTGGGTGACAGTTGTCACACCCGCCTGGCCCTCCTGATTCACTTCCATCCCATGAGTCGATGATGGCAAGCAGGAAGTTTATATCGACGCTGGTATGGGGCGGCAACCCAGTCAATGTGAGTGTTGTTGGCGAACCGGGCACCCTGGGTGGTTCGCCCCCTCCCGATGGATTCCTAAGAAAATTGCCCCCAAACGTGTTGCTCAGGGATCCAATTCCATCGTAGCCCTGGACGGATTCCGTGCTTGTGACCCCACCCAACACACCCGTAACTTTCGGCGCAACTGTCAGACCTCCGTCAAAGTCGTTGAAGTATATCTGGCCTCCTTTTGATGGCGCCGCAATCGCGTTCATAGGGATCAGAAATACGAAAGCAAATGCCACCAGTAGCACTTTCTGAATAAGTCCAGGCTTATTCATGGTCAATCCTCCTTACTAAATAGCCCGACCTCAAGCGAGGTCGGGCAAGAATACAAATGGGATGAGTTCCCGTTTCAATGTTGGTGTGTGACGTACCTCAGATAATACTCCACATCAAGTTGCACTTCAATAGAACAAACAATCGCCCCCATCTGTGGGGGCCGACGGGGTCATGGGCAGCTTCACTTGTGCTCGCGAGTCCGCACCTGATGTAAGCTTGCCTCACTCTAGCCGGTCGATTCGGGAACCAAGCAGATACTCCTGTTCAGGTCGTATACCGGAGCTTATACGTCATAGTGCGAAAATGGAGTCCTTGAGAAGTGGTATTCCCTTAACGAATTTCCAACTGCAATATCTCAATCATCAAATTTCTTTAGAGCCACATAGCATCTAATCCCAAAAGATTAATGACATCAATAGCTATGATTTGGTTATTAATCCGCTAGGTTCCGATTGCAGGAAAAATGACCAAAAGCGTAAACTGAGCAGCTGAATACTTTCATTAACACGTGGCAGGAAAATAGTGCCTCGATTATGAGCATTAGCGGAAACTGAATTTCCCCAAGTTCCCCTCCTGTATTAGCCACAACAGGGCATTTCAAGAGGGAGGTCCAGGGAAATTTCAGAGTCCCATATTCTATATTATGGGACTCTCGTTCTTGTGTCCTGTTCAAGTAAACCTTAATTCCACTGGCTTGTATGATAGAACATCCAAGCTTGGGCTTAAAAGCCCTTATATTCGGATGCTTGTCAGATCGTGTTTTCGATTAATCCCATACTAGACTACTACTCTGCACGAGCTGCCGCGTACGCTAATAATCAGAATCAATTGTTGGGGGA
>SDBS01005547.1_pt1 | contig 12280 bp, 13 predicted proteins | sample 2277091 | NCBI WGS metagenome assembly SDBS01 (sample SAMN10404972, study PRJNA504765) | marine sediment metagenome | isolation source: marine sediment core GS10_PC15, 163 cmbsf | place: Arctic Ocean: Southern Knipovich Ridge | collected 2010 | reverse complement strand
GTGTGAGGCTGATATAACTACCCCTAAATCCGCACGCAGAGAACGCGTCAACATAGCAATCGCTGGTGTGGGCATAGGACCCACCAACATCACATCCATGCCCACTGACACGAACCCTGAGGTTAATGCAGGCTCGATCATGTACCCAGAAAGGCGAGTATCTTTACCAATTACCACCATATGGCGGTAATCACCACGGGTGAAATGCTTGCCAACTGCAACCGCAAGCCGCATGACCATATCCGGCGTCATTGGTGGGCTATTAGCCCTGCCTCTAACCCCATCGGTGCCAAAAATTTTTCTAGTCACAATACACTCACTTTTTCAGCAATTGCATCAAAGGTTTGTGCAAATGCCCATTAGTTGCCAAGATGCTATCTTTTTCGATCACATTCTGGTCATTATTTAAATCAGTTACAAAGCCTCCAGCCTCCCGTATCAAGACAATGCCAGCCGCCACATCCCACGATTTAAAAAACTGATGCCAAAAACCATCAAATCGTCCTGCCGCCACGTAAGCCAAATCTAGAGCCGTTGCTCCAAAACTACGCAAACCCGACAGCTCTCCCCCCAAAGGGCGAGCCACTTTTAGGACTCGGTCAAATACTGCTTGGTTGCGCGCCGGTAGCCCCGTAACCAACAACGCCACAGGCAAATTTTCACGCCTCGAGACTCTTATCCGCTTATTGTTAAGAAATGCTCCACACCCCTTTTCAGCGCAGAACATCTCATCCTTTACGGGGTCATATATAACCCCAGCAATTATTTCACCGTTATGTTGCAACCCCACAGAAATGGCAAAATGAGGAATCCCATGTAAAAAATTAGTGGTTCCGTCCAAAGGATCAATTATCCAACAATAGCTGCTGTCTTCACCATTGACGACCCCAGACTCCTCCATTAAAAAGCTGTACCCAGGACGCGCACTGGATAACTCCTCGTAGAGTGTTTTTTCAGCTTGTTTATCAGCTGCAGATACGAAATCACCGGGACCTTTAACAGATACCTGTAATTGTTCGACCTCACCAAAGTCACGTACTAACTTGCGAGCTGCTTTATACACTGCTCGACACATAACGTTTAATAAAGCCGATCTTCCGGATGCCGGACTATGTACCATCACTTAACCCTTTGCCCTTTCCACGTAGCTGCTATCGGCGGTATTAACCACCACTTTAGTACCAGATACAATGTGCGGCGGCACCATGATACGCACACCATTTTCTAATTTCGCTGGCTTATAAGAGGAAGCAGCAGTTTGCCCTTTTACAACCGGATCCGCCTCTACAATCTCCATTGTTACCGTATCCGGTAATCTTACCCCCACTACTTCACCATCTGTACTGGATACCATCACTACCATACCCTCTTGCAAGAATACTACTGCATCTCCAATCATAGAGTCTGGCAAACTAGCTTGTTCAAAACTCTCTTGGTCCATAAAAGTATAGAGGCTCCCATCTTGGTACAAAAACTGGAATTCACGCTCATCCAAACGCACCCTCTCCACCGACTCGGTTGCTCGAAAACGCTCATTAAGCTTGGTGCCATCACGAATATCTTTCAACTCAACTTGCATGAAAGCCCCACCCTTACCTGGCTTGACGTGCTCAGTTTTCACCGCAACCCACAACCTACCTTTGTGTTCTATGATATTGCCTGGACGAATTTCGTTGCCATCGATTCTCATGGTAATTCACCTACATGTAACTGGTATAACTATGTTGTAGCCTATTTCCTCAGGCTAAAGCAAGCTAAGTTATGCGATAACCATACTGCAACCGCAAAAACCACCATAGCCCACGCCTGGTGGGCAACAGCTAAAGTAGTATTGACGTGAGTCAGTAAAGTTGCAACCCCCAGTACCAACTGCACAAGCACCGCCGCAGAAAGTGCATACACCAACGGACCGGGGCGCTTTATCCACAACCACCCAGTAGCCATCAATGTACCAAAAGCCATCAAACGATGTAAAAACTGGACTGTGGTTGGGTTCTCGAAAATATTGCGCCACAAGGGGTTCATAGCCAGCCAGTCATCTGGAACCCATCTACCCCCCATATCTGGAAAGGTATTGTAAACTAGGCCAGCGTGCAATCCCGCGGTAAATCCGCCCATTACTATGGTTAATATTACCAGGCCTAGCACCAAATATCCGTACTTACGAGACCTAAAGTTTTCAGGCCCTGAACCCAATAAGCCAAACACCATCCACAACAAACTTCCCATAATCAAAACTGCAAGCAATAAATGCGCTGTCAGACGATACTGGCTGACCCACGGGTTGTTGACCAGTCCACTTTTTACCATGTACCAACCCATGACACCTTGCAAGGCACCCAACAACCACACACACACCAATCCCAATCGATAATGCCGTAGACTAGGCCTTCGCAGACAGTAGATCGTCGGCACTAATAGCACCAATACTAAGGTTCGTCCAATTAATCGATGAATATATTCAAGCCAAAAAATGGATTTGAACTCTTGCAACGTCATACCAAAGTTAACTTTTTGATATTCGGGAAACTGCTGATATCGGGCAAATACCTCGTGCCAGCTGTTCTCACTGAATGGTGGCAAGATACCCATAATTGGATCCCAATCCACAATCGAAAGACCCGAACCTGTTAGCCGTGTCAGCCCACCAATAACTACCATAGCAAACACCATAAATACCAATACCAAAAGCCAATATCCCAGTGTATACTGCTCTTGTTGTGTGCTCATTGGGTTAGGTTTGTCTTCAATTTTATAATTCGGTTATAGGAATCATCTATACGTTTCTCGGAAATATCACCACGATCCACTGCCTTTTCAACAATTGCTATTACCTTCTCAGCGATATTAATATCTGGAACGAAATTAGGCACGCCTTGGGCAGCGTTTGGGTTGTTTGAAAACATCAAAATGTCATTGCCAGCTTGAATAGACCGTATAACAATTTCAGGTAAGTCATAGTGCTGCTGAATAGCCCCCATATGCAAATCGTCCGTGATCACTACCCCGTTGTAATCATTTTCTTGTCGCAACCAAGGATCGATCATGTGTCTGGATAAAGTGCATGGAAATGCAGGATCAATATTGCGATTTACCAAGTGTGCTGTCATCACCATGTCGACTACTCCACTGGTAATCAGCCGATTAAATGGTTCTTTTTCCACAAGATTGAATGTCTCAGTAATGTCAACCATCCCCTGGTGGCTATCCCCGCCTGCAAATCCGTGCCCCGGGTAATGTTTAATACAGGTTAAAACCCCAGCATCACGATGTGTACCAATAAATAACGATGCGTAGTCTACCACTTGGTTAACATCCTCAGAAAAACTCCGTCCCAGCTTTCCTATCACCGGGCATGTACCGTCTAAATCCACTGCCGGAGCAAAATTAAGGTTGAATCCAGCTTGCTTGATCTCCTGCGCCATACGAACATACGAACCACTGGCAAGTTCCTTAGGCTCAGGAAAATCAGAAAACCCATTCCCTGAATGCAACCGTTGCACACGGCCACCTTCTTGATCTATAGCTAGCAGCGGGGCATTATTTTTATTCAAAAACCTGGTGAGCTCCACGATTTGGGCAGCATTTTGTATATTGTACCCAAAAAATACTACTCCTCCCATAATTCCGGTCTGCAAGTGCTCAACTATCTGCTGGGGCTCGGGATCGTCTGGATGAACTCCTTGAAACCCCACCATAACCATCTGCCCGATCTTCTCCTGTAGTGTGCCTCTCTTTAACAAATCCAACCGCCCCCCAGTATTCTTTCGCCTTCGTAAAACACGCAAGCTTGCCCGGGGGCCACCCCATACTCGGGCTCATCAAACGTGACCTCTGCCGTATTGTTCTGACGCAAAGTGACAGCAGCCTTAAATACATCCTGGGTAGAACGAATCTTTACCTTCAAAGCTCTAGGCACATCAAGTTCATAATGCCCCCCTATCCAATTTACTTCTCTTAGTTTGATCGATGTACAAGCTAGGTTTTCTTTGGGTCCCACCACCACGCGGTGCGACTTTGCATCAATTTCTACCACATAAAGAGGAGCATTCATGCTGATACCCAGTCCACGCCTTTGGCCAATAGTGTAATTGATTGTACCTTTGTGCTGTCCCAATACAGTGCCATCAACATGAACTATCTCACCCGGTTCCAATACACCCGGTCGTAATTTTTCCAAAATTTTTGCATAGTTACCATCCGGTACAAAACAGATATCTTGACTATCTGGTTTATCGGCTACTTTCAGACCCAAACGTTCAGCGTGAATACGAGTTTCTGTTTTGGGCATATGTCCTAGCGGGAAGCGCAAGAATTCAAGTTGGCCCGGGGTTGTGGTGAACATAAAAAAACTTTGATCACGCGAAAGATCTACCGCACGGTGTAATTCTGCCTCTTTATCCACCATAACTCGTTGCACATAGTGGCCAGTAGCCAAAGCCTTTGCCCCCAAATCTTTAGCCGCCTTTAGCAAGTCCTGAAACTTTACTGTCTGATTACAGCGCACACAGGGGATTGGAGTCTGGCCCTCCACATAGCTATCGGTAAAATCCTTGATGACTTTTTCTTGAAATAATTTTTCGTAATCAAGAACATAGTGAGGAAACCCCAATTTTTCAGCCACCTGACGCGCGTCGTAAATATCTTGTCCCGCACAACAAGCACCCTTGCGCCCAACCGCCTGTCCTTGGTCATAAAGCTGCATAGTCAAGCCAACCACATCGTAGCCAGCCTCAACCAACAATGCCGCAGCAACGGAACTATCCACCCCTCCCGACATTGCCACTACAATGCGCGTATGCTTAGGTTCTTCATCAAATCCAAGAGTATTGGTAGGCATAAACTTAAAATGATCCTCGTTTAACTAACAATTATATATGTATCCTTTACCTTTAATTTACACATTGCCAGTTACAATGATAAGTAAGGCAAAATATTCATTGCGAGGAGCATAGCATGAGTAGCATTGTAAATCAAAAATCAGAGATGGATGCCGCTCCAAATGGGGTAACGGTAGCCCAGAATGAACTTGTAAGCTTCCTTTTAAACGTCGCCGTAGTACGGCCGGTTTTCATTTGGGGGCCTCCGGGCATTGGTAAATCATCACTAGTGGAAAGCTTTGCAGAACAAATTGGCCTCGAGTGCGTGGCCTTGCTGGGTAGCCAGCTAACCCCAGAAGATATTATCGGCATACCACAAATTGTTGATGGTAAATATCAATTCTGTCCCCCACGCATGATTGCTAAAGAAAAAGCGTACTGTTTGTTTCTCGACGAATTCAACGCCTGTTCCCAAGAAGTCCAAAAGGCATTTTATAGCCTAATTCATGAACGACGCATTGGTGAATACAATATGCCAGAAGGCTCGATCATTATCAGCGCCGGTAACCGCGCCCAAGATGAAGCCATCTTCAGACCCTTGTCTTCAGCGCTAATTAATCGCATGGTTCATGTGCATTTACAAATATCGGTGCAAGACTGGATGGACTGGGCCAAGGACAATGGAGTTCACCCTTCAGTTACTAAGTATATAGAAAAGCACCCTGATCAACTACTTAGTCGGCCAGGAAAGCCGGAAAAACCTTTTTCTACACCACGCGCCTGGCATATGCTCAGCGACTCAATTAAGGAGTTTGGACCAAAGCTTTCACCTAGCTACGTTTCAATCCTAACCTCAGGTTGTTTATCGCCAGATCACGCCATAGAATTTGTAAAGTTTTTTGAAAAAGAGAGCCAATAATAGTGCAAAAATGACGCCCATTCTGTATACTGACCCAATGAGTAATAAGTGGGGAAAAACCATTGAAAAGTGACAAAAACCTAAAATCAAAGAATCTAGCAGTCCTCTTAGCACTGCTTGGGTTGGGATTACTGTTCTACGGACTAGCCATAGTACGTGTTCAGGGGCTATGACGCACCCCCAATCTGCAAACAACAAAAGTACCGGCATTATCTTATCGGCAATTGCTATTGCAATGGTCGGTATAGCATTCGCGTCTGTCCCTCTATATCGCATATTCTGCCAAAAAACAGGATATGGCGGCACCACACAAATTGCCAAAATGCCCTCAAAAATTATTGCTAACCGGATAATTCGGATCCAGTTTAATGCTGATGTGAATAAAAAATTGCCGTGGAAATTTGTGCCTTCCCAGTATGAAATTAAGGTAAAGGCTGGTGAACAAGCGCTGGCATTCTACAAAGCCACAAATTTTTCCGATAAACCAGTAGTTGGCATGGCGACCTATAACGTCACCCCAGAAAAAGCCGGAATATACTTCAACAAGGTAGAATGCTTTTGCTTCATTGAACAACGCCTGGAGCCAGGTCAAGAAATGGACATGCCGGTATTATTCTTCATAGACCCAGACATAGCAACCGACCCCAATCTTGATGATGTAACCACCATAACCTTATCCTATACATTCTTTCCATTCTAGGCCAAAAAATTGGGCTCTGAGGTCCAATTAACCAAAAATCCATATATTCGCGGTACAGTAGTATGTGAGCAAATAACAACGATAATAAGCGGAGCATTTATAATGGCAGTCTCAGAAGAGTCCGGGAATCTTCAAAATATTTTTTTGAATCATATTAGAAAAGCTAAAACTCCTGTGACCATTTTTTTGGTTAGTGGCATAAAGCTACAGGGGGTGGTAACCTGGTTTGACAATTTTTCTGTTCTCTTATGGCGCGACGCGCAAGCACAATTGATCTATAAACATGCGATTTCAACCATTATGCCACTTGGGCCTATAAAATTATATGATAACGAAGGCCAAATAGTTGCTGAAGAAGCTGCAAAAACAGAGTAGGGTGCAACTTAAGGACCAGAACATAGTTTTTATTTATGGCAAAAGAACTGGACGATCTGTTAGCGGGTGCAGCAACAACGTTGGTATTGCACCCCCATTTCAAGTACAAGAAAGCCACCTCTACGGCCCGCCGCGACCCGGAAGCACGTCTGGGGGAGGCCGTGGGGCTAGCTCAAGCCATCCATCTTGATATACAGCATGCCGAGGTTATTCCAGTGCGAGAAATACGCCCCTCGACCTTATTTGGAACGGGCATGGTATCGCAGCTTAAAGGATTAATAAGCTTCGAAAATATTAAGTTGGCAATCATTGATTCTGCCTTAACTCCCATTCAACAAAGAAACCTTGAGAAACAATGGCAGTGCAAAGTCATTGATCGCACTAGTTTAATCCTCGAAATATTTGGTGAACGGGCCCGCACCGCAGAAGGCCGCCTACAGGTGGAGCTAGCCGCCCTAACCTATCAACGCAGTCGTCTAGTGCGTTCCTGGACTCACCTGGAACGACAACGCGGCGGACTCGGTTTCATCGGTGGACCGGGTGAAAAACAATTAGAAGTCGATCGCCGTTTGATAGACAAACGCATTGCCCAGCTGAAAAAAGAAATTGATGCATTAAAACGCACCCGAACTTTACATCGCAAAGCCCGCAAACAGGTCCCCTACCCAATCGTAGCGCTGGTCGGATATACCAACGCTGGTAAGTCTACCCTGTTCAACAGGCTGACGAAGTCCTCGGTAATGGCTAAAGATATCTTGTTTGCCACCCTGGACCCCACTATGCGCTCGTTAAAGCTGCCCAGTGGACGTACCGTAATATTGTCCGATACCGTCGGATTCATCTCTGATCTACCAACTCAACTGATCGCCGCCTTTCGCGCAACCCTGGAGGAAGTTTTGGAAGCCGACCTCCTAGTTCATGTGCGAGACATATCCCACGAAGAAACCGATGCCCAACGCCAAGACGTACTGCAGGTGCTCAAGGAACTAGGTATGGGGGAAGCTATAGAAAAAAATATGATTAACGCACTTAATAAAATTGACAAATTGCCACAAGAAGAGCTACCTCTGCTACCCTCTACTCGTAACAGCTCACCCATTTCTGCAATAACTGGACAAGGCATCGAACAGTTAACCAAGGCCATTGAGCAGAAATTGGCCACCACCGAAAAATTAGTAAACTTTGTCATCGATCTGAGCAATGGAGCAGCTTTGGCATGGCTTTATGCACATGGCACAGTTACTGACCGCCATGACCAGGAGCTCAAAGCCTCCATCAAGGTACGTATGAGCAAAGCCAACATCGCACGCTTCAAAAAGTTATTTGATAGCGCACAATAGTCAGTGTATTAATTAGTTCCGCTGATATAACATAATTCATACTAGTGCTCTAAAGCCCTGATATTGCTAGAAAGTTTTGTTGCCATGGGCTGTGGACAAGTTTGTGGAATTCTCATTTTTTCCATTAAATTCCATTGACACCCATCTCAGACCATGCTATCCCATATTAAGGGATGCCAAGACGGCTGGCAGGATTTCGAACAACCTTAATAAAATAAATTTTTGGACTGGGGCAAATGTCTTTATTTCTATCAACATTTGTTAATAAGCTGGACAAGAAGGGGCGTATCTCCGTCCCCGCTACTTTTCGCTCTGCCCTGGCCACGGAAAATTTTCAAGGAATCGTTGCCTTTCGTTCTCACAAGTACGATACCATAGAATGCTGTGGGATTGACCGCATGCAGCGGTTAAGCGATAGCATTGACGGCTTGGACCTTTTCTCAGACGCCCAAGATGATCTTACAGCTGCGATTTTTGCTGACTCCTACCAGCTACCATTTGATGGAGATGGGCGCATTACACTGCCCAAACTACTCACCGAGTTTGCCGGTATTGATGGAACTGCTGCATTTGTTGGACGCGGTGCCACCTTTCAAATTTGGCAGCCTGATGCATTTTCTGCCCACCAACAGCAAGCACGTGGTCGCATCCAGCAAAAGCAGACCACCGTTCCTCTGCGCCCAAAAGTAGCCGCGCTGGAGGGCAGATAATTATGGTGACTCAAGCAGAACACATTCCAGTGATGGTCAATGAGGTAATTGATGTTTTGTCTCCCCGTGATGGAGGAATTTATGTCGATGGGACATTTGGCCGTGGCGGGTACTCTAAGGCCATATTGAACGCCGCTAAATGTACGGTTTGGGGAATCGACCAAGACCCTGAAGCCGTCAACACAGGCAGACAACTGGAACAAGATTGGCCCGCGCAATTCCACATGCTCGAAGGTCGCTTTGGTGATATGGAATCAATGATTGAGGAACATTGCACGAAGTTGGTCGATGGTATTGCACTGGACCTGGGGGTTTCCTCACCTCAACTTGAACAAGCCGAGCGTGGCTTTTCATTCCGCCACGATGGCCCCCTGGATATGCGTATGGGGAAGAGTGGTCCGACTGCTGCTGATCTGGTAAACAATTTATCCGAAGAAGAACTTGCCGACATCATTTATCTTTATGGAGAAGAACGTCGATCCCGTCGCGTGGCTCGCAAAATTATAGAAGAACGTGCAAAAGCTCCTATTACCCGTACCTTACAGCTTGCTGAAATAGTGCGCAGCGTAGTCCCAAAAGAGCGACGCGGCATTGATCCAGCCACACGCACATTCCAAGCTTTACGCATCAAAGTAAATGATGAATTGGGTGAGCTAGAACGCGGCCTGGAAGCTGCAGAAAAACTGCTCAACCCAGGTGGTCGATTGGCAGTAGTTTCATTTCATTCCCTAGAAGATCGTACGGTAAAACAGTTTCTTAAAGATCGCTGCGCTGGTGATACCGGTAGATACCGGCATTTACCACCAATCGCTACCGAGGCACCAGACCCTACTTTTAAGATGTTATTTCGCAAGGCACTCAAGCCATCTGCGGAAGAGGCCGCTCGCAATCCTCGGTCCAAGTCGGCTCGCCTGCGGGCTGCAATACGCACAAATACACCGGTGGGAGGTAGTACGTGACTAGATATTTTACCATCGTCGGAATATCGCTAGCAATTGTGGTAGCCATCGCTATGTTCCAGGTGAAAGACAGGGTAGTAGGACTGGAAGAACACTTGGCCGCGGTACATAAGGAAATTTTTCTGGCAGAAGAGTCTATTCATTTGCTGCGCTCGGAATGGGCATATTTAAACGCTCCACAGCGTTTGCAGGAGCTGTCATCCCAACACCTGAAAATGGTCGCCAGTGACCTCACTCAAATGATCAGTCTGGACCATTTTTTGGATGAGTATCAAGAAGAATATATATCGGCGAACTTGCAGGGCTAGACATGAATTTTCAAAGCGCTAACAAACGAACTCTTACTATGGGATCCCCCACCTTAAAGCGAAAAGATGCGGTTATGACAGCCATGCAAATGGCTAAAAATCGGTTGAAGATTGCCAAAGTAGTTTTTATGCTGGGGTTCCTGGTAATTGGTGGGCGCCTTACTAATATTGCATTCATGCACGAACTTCAAGAATCATATCTGGGTGACCGCATGGACAATACTGGCCTACAGACTGGGCGCGCAGATATCCTAGACCGTGAAGGCGTTGTTCTGGCCACCAGTATTACCACATCGTCCTTGTATGCCAACCCGCGTATAATCCTGAATGCTGAAGAAGCCACCAAAAAGCTCCGCCAAGTTTTACCCAACTTGCGCAAAAAAGAGCTATTGAACCGGCTACAGTCAAATAAATCTTTTGTGTGGCTCACCAGACATTTGACCCCCCAACAAAAGGCACAAATCATCCGCTTGGGCATACCAGGCATTGATTTCATGCGCGACCAAAAACGTGTATACCCTTATGCTAATTTAACCGCCCATGTTATTGGCTTTACCGACGTTGATGGTAATGGGATCGCCGGACTAGAAAAAGGCCTAGACGAGCGCCTACGCAGTGAAAGTGACCCATTACAAACTAGCGTAGACTTGCGGATTCAACACGTTTTGCATGACGAATTACAAAATGGAATCAAAGAATTTTCTTCTACTGGTGCTAGTGGAATAGTTATGGACACACAAACCGGAGCAGTCGTTGCAATGGTTTCACTGCCGGATTTTGACTCAAATCACCCCCACCCTAAAAATAAAAATTCCCTATTCAATGCCACAACTCTAGGGGTGTATGAAATGGGCTCCACCATGAAAATTATCAATACCGCCATGGCACTTGAATCGGGGCAAGTAAACCTACGCAGCCGGTTTGATGCGACCCAACCCATCCGCGTAGGTAGATTCCAGGTAACGGACTATCATGGTAAGAACAGTTGGCTGAACGTTTCTGAGATATTTGTACACTCCTCCAACATCGGATCCGCCAAAATGGCTTTAAAAGTTGGCCCTAAGCATCAAAAAGACTTTTTGGAAAAATTTGGTCTACTAAAACCAACCAAGCTTGAATTGCCAGAAGTCGGCCTACCAGTCAGTCCTGCAAAGTGGCAAGACATCAGCACCATCACAATCGCCTATGGATACGGTATGTCAACAACCCCCATACAATTAACTGCAGCAGTGGCCGGTATTGTCAGTGACGGCTTAATGCCTCAGCCAACGCTGCTAAAAAGCAAAGAATCAACAACCTCCAGCAGAAGGATTATTTCACCCCATACCTCAGCTCAGGTGCGCTACTTAATGCAGCAAGTGGTTAATCGAGGCACTGCGGGGAAGGCCAAAGTCGCAGGAGTTTCCATTGCCGGCAAAACCGGCACTACCAACTACCGCCTCGCCCGCGGCAAAGGCTACCAGACAAAAGATGTGACCACCTACTTCCTAGGAGCATTTCCTGATAAACCTCGCTATGTAATTTTCATAAAACTAGACCGCCCCAGAGGACTAAAAAAGACTTTCGGGTATAATGCCGCCGGATGGAATGCTGCCCCCATTGCCGGTCGCATCATAAAACGCATCGCCCCAATCTTGAATATCGAGCCCAAAGCAGTAGAAGCAGAATCGTCAGACAACACTCCCCTGGGGCTGATCAACTGTAGTCTGAACGGGTAACATTGACGCCCCCCAGATTATACTAGTACGCACACATGCAGTTATAGCCCCCAAAAGTTCACCAACAAAACTATACCTCACCTCCCTACGACTCCCCAATTTTCCACGACACCCTATATTCCGCCTTCCCACGATGCCCTACACTCCGCCTTCCCGCGACTTGATCGCGGGATCTAATACTTCTCCAACTCGAAAGCAATTTTCCCAGAACAGCCCCTTAAGAGTACACAACTTTCTAACCCCCCATGAGATCCCGCGATCAAGTTGCAATACTGTTCATTTAACCCAAGTTTCCCGGTTGTTAAGCCTTCATTATACATAGAAGATCCCCCGGTTTGTTTTCCCGGGAGCCATTATCCTCCAGGCCGGAGGCGTGGAAAGGATAAGGCGCTACCCGGGACCCAGCAAGCGAATAACCAAGAACTGGTAAG
>SDBS01005546.1_pt1 | contig 12280 bp, 10 predicted proteins | sample 2277091 | NCBI WGS metagenome assembly SDBS01 (sample SAMN10404972, study PRJNA504765) | marine sediment metagenome | isolation source: marine sediment core GS10_PC15, 163 cmbsf | place: Arctic Ocean: Southern Knipovich Ridge | collected 2010 | reverse complement strand
CCCTTCCTCAGAAAACTAGTAGCAGATTTGAATGCCGCGGGTATCCCCGAGCAGTCATAGACCACGTCGATACCTTTACCACCGGTTAGTTCAAGCACTCTCTCCGGCAAATTAGTAACCTCAACCGGATTAAACACATAGTCAGCCCCCAGCTTCTTCGCCATTTCAGCCCTCTTCTCAACAGTCTCGGTAACAATGATGAGACCGGCACCGGCATTCTTGAGATGGGCGATAACCCCCAGGCCTATCATCCCGGCTCCTAAAACCATCGTCTGCTCCCTCGGTCTAAAAGCTGATATCCGGACTGCATGCAGCGAGCAAGCCAGGGCTTCAACCAGCGCCCCCTCCTCAAAGGAGACCTCGTCGGGAAGACGATATAACCTCCTCTCGGGAAGGGGAACCCTAACGTATTTAGCAAAGGCCCCCGCGTACTCCAAGCCAGGGGTAACACCAATTGCCGCATCGGCACCGTAGTCACACCAGCGCCCGTGCTGACATCCATAGCACTCGCCACAGATATACATCGGGTTGGCAACCACCCTGTCCCCCACCTTCCAACCTTTTACATTCATACCCACTTTGGTAATAACCCCGGAGAATTCATGCCCCAGGTATGCTCCTGCCTGATACAGGTTACACTCAGGAACAGAATGGATGTCACTACCACAAATTCCACAGTATTTGACCTCTATCAGCACCTCATCAGCAGAGATCTCAGGAACGGGAACTTCCTCAAAAACAACCTGACCGGGCCCTTTCAATAACACTGACTTCATGTCTGTACCTCCATTCAATTTATTTAATAGGCTGGCTTCTTATTATAATTCGTTTTCCCTGCTTTTTCTACCCTCCCTGGCTACCTAAATAAAGCCGCCCGGGCAGCGCGATACTCATAGCAGAACCGTCTCACCGTGCCTCCCCACTGGTTACTCCTCAGTGTAAGGGTATGCTACCATAGGGTAATCTCGCAAGACCCTGCCGAATCCGGATAACGTACTTTCTTGACAAACATACTCATCTAGTTATTATACTAACAGTAGTAAATCATTGTTGCATCCAAAAATAACGCCGGAGATAGATAGAAGGAAGTGGGGAAATGGTTAAGCAGATGGAAAGGGTAGCAATGGGGGAAGAGAAGGTAGTTCCGTGGTGGGAGCGTTCCAAAACCTACGGGAAGATGTGGCATGGCTCTATTTTTAACCGGATGATCCTTAAGGGTAACGATGAAGAGGAACAGCGTATACAAAGGATGAGAGACAATCTTATGAAGAGGCCTCAAGGCAAGAGAGGCTATCTATGCATCGGGCGTGCCAAATTGATGACCGATAGTTACCGGCAGACCGAAGGGGAAGCCGCTATCCTAAGGAAGGCAAAAGCCTTCAAGCAGGTATGTGAACAGCTTCCCATTCCCTACCAAGAAGGCCAGCTTCTTATGGGAGACCCTACCGCCATGGTACCCGGAACGGAGGTGGAACAGGAATTCATGGCCAACTGGCTGGAGAGAGATGTCTATTGTGAAGAAGTCAACGCAACCTTAAATGAAGTTGACGCCCTCAAAGTAAGAGGCGTCGACGCCTGGGTTGTCAGCGATGAAGATACTAAAACCTTGAAGGAATATATTTTACCCTACTGGCGGAATATTACTCACGAAAACATTATCCAAAAACAGCTGGCAGAAAACTTCCCCCAAGTAAATTTCGAAGGGGGACACTTCGTAGGCCGAGCCTCCTACCCCATTGTTGGTTTTGCTATCTGCCACACCGTAGCTGACTACGCGAGTGTCCTCCACAAGGGACTTAAGGGACTTAAGGCAGAAATCCAGGCTGAGATGGATAAGATTGACGGCTCTGATGTTCCATCAAACTATGAGTTTGACAGGAAAAACGTTTATAAGGCGATGTTGATAACGGCTGATGCTATCATAATATATGCCAATCGCTGTGCCGACCTAGTCGAGGAGATGGCCGCTAGAGAAACCGACCCGAAGAGAAAAACTGAATTTGAGGAGATGGCCCGGGTGTGTCGCAGGGTACCGGAATACCCGGCTGAGTCCTGGTGGGAGGCAATACAAAGCTGGCACTTTCTGCATATGGCAATCAACCTGTGTGACGGCGGTGCCTCCCATTCGGCGGGTAGGTTTGACCAGTACCTGTATCCTTACCTCAAGCAAGACCTGGAAGCGGGCCGAATAACCAAGAAACAAGCCCAGGAATTACTTGAGTGTCTCTTCCTCAAAATCAGGCAAAGGCTGTATCTGCTTGAGTACCGGGGTGCCCGAAGAATTCAATCCCTGCGTACCAACGACAAGGTAACATATAGCGGGGTTGACTCAAACGGACAGGATGTCACCAATGAATTATCCTTCATGTTGCTGGAAGCTCACGCTCATGCCCACCTGGATGAACCAGTGCTCTCTTTTAGAATGCATAAGAACACACCCGATGACATTCTCAAGGCAACCCTTGAGGTAATACGCCTGGGAACTGGCATCCCCCATATCCTGAATGATGAAGCCATTATACCATCAATTATGGGTAGAGGGGTTACCTTAGCTGAGGCAAGGAACTATTCTGACATCGGCTGTCAGGAGAATGTAACTGACCCTAATACCTGTGGTGCCGATACCAATGGGCGCACCAATGCTGGCTGGTTTAACCTAACGAAAATGGTGGAATTCGTATTATATAATGGCATCGATAAAACAACCGGCGAACAAAGCGGGCCCAAGACCGGCGACCCGAGAAGCTTCAAGTCCATGGATGAGTTTTTTAACGCGGTAAAGAAGCAGCTAGAGTATGCGGTCTATGTTAACTGTATCTACAACAACCTAATGGACTGGGCTTTTAGTAACTACCACCCTTCACCGGTGCTTGACCTGTTGCATCCCGGACCCCGCCAGAAGGGAATAGATTACAGCAACGGAGGCTGTAAGTACAACTGGACGGGCGGGATAGCTGTCGGGTTGGGCACCGCCGCCGATGCACTGACGGCAATTGAGTGGTTGGTCTACGAGAGGAAAGAGCTCACCATGGACCAGCTGCTTACGGCTTTAGGCAAGAACTGGGCAGGCTACGAAGATATTAGACAAAAATGCCGTCAGGCACCAAAGTATGGTAATGATGATGACTATGCCGATAAATGGGCAGTAAAGGTGTCCAGCGCCTGGATGGATGAATACGAGAAATACCGAACTCCTAAAGGGGGCACATTTGTCGGCGGATTCTTTTCCATGACCACCTACGTCTTTATCGGCAGTGAAACCTGGGCATCGGCCAACGGTAGAGGCGCCGGTGAGCCGCTATCCGATTCGATGAGTCCTTCATTAGGGGTCGACCTAGAGGGCCCAACCAGACTGCATAAGTCAGCGGCCAAGATTGATACCTGGAGAACCACCAACGGGGTTGCCTTTAACTGTAAATTCACCACTGCCGCCGTGGCCGGAGAAAGAGAACTTAGCAAATGGGCTGACCTGGTCAGGACCTATATCCTCCTGAAGGGACAGAGTGTTCAGTATACCGTGGTCAGTAATGAGGCTCTGAAGGCAGCCCAAACACACCCTGAGGAATATCGAGACCTGATAGTAAGAACCGGTGGCTACAGCGCCTTTTTCATCGAGCTGGATAAAGAAACCCAGGATAGTATCATTGCTCGAACCGAGCACCAAGTCTAAAAACATCCTAGAGCTTACGCCTAAATGCTTCTCGCCGGGACAGGCTAGAGCTATATAATCCCCCGGGGCTATTCCCCAGAAAGTGGTGAAGCTCTGGTCACTTATTTGATGGAGACAGAATCTAACGGAAGGGAAAGAGGTTTGCTTGAAAGGGTCGGAATATCATACTAAAGAAAAGGCAGTAAGCATACCACGCCCGCAAACCAGTGATTCCAGCTCAATATCTGGGGTCATCACTAATATTCAGGTCTACTCGTTACATGACGGGCCGGGCGTAAGAACTATGGTTTTCCTTAAAGGCTGTCCCCTTATATGCGACTGGTGCTGTAACCCGGAATGTGAAAGTCCAGCCCCTGAAGTTGAATTCTACAAGTCCAAGTGTGTTAGATGCGAGGCGTGCTTAAAAGCATGTCAACGGAAGGCCATAAATCCAGACCTAGAACTAAAATCCGGGGTAAAAATTAATAAAGACCTTTGTGACGAATGTGGCGATTGCGTTAAGACTTGCCCCGTAGAAGCCCTGAAATTTGTGGGTAAGGTCGTCTCGGTTGACGAAGTAATGGAAAAGGTTAGGAAGGATAAATACTTCTACCTTACCTCACAGGGAGGTCTAACTATATCTGGCGGAGAACCCCTCTATCAGTTTGAGTTTACCCACAAGCTACTAAAAAGTGCCTATGAGGAGAATATTGATACTGTTATTGAAACCTGCGGTTATGCGCCGTGGAGACGTTATGCGCAAATCCTACCCTATTTAAACCTAGTCCTTTATGATATTAAACACATGGACCCGGTGAAACACAAACAAATGACCGGGGTGTCAAATAGACTGATACTGAGTAACTTGAAGAAACTTTCAAAGAGTGGTATGCCTTTAGTTATCAGATTACCTCTGATTCCAGAGTTCAATCTTGACCGAGACAACATTATCAAGACAGCGGAATTTATATCAAACCTGGAAAATGTAATCGAAGTGAATCTGATGCCGTTCCACCAGCTCGGCAAGGATAAATATTGCCGGCTCTGCCGAGAGTATTCACTGAAAGACCTGAAGGCGCTAGACTCAGATGCTGAGGGTGTGGCTAAAATCAGGGAGATAAAGAGTGCTCTTGAAGCCCATGGCTTAAAGGTTACTGTCGGTGGCTGAGGGAGCAACATATTTACATTTGGCGAATGAATTGATATTACTGCTAATAATATTTGGTAACTAATATGATGAAAACAGGGAGCTAGAAGTCTCTGAGTATGGACAGAAGAATCCGAATCAAAGCCGGGACGGCCCAAGTAACCGCCGAATTGAACAATACCAAGACAGCTCAGGCAATCTGGGAAGCCTTACCTATTAAGAGCCAGGGAGACCGCTGGGGGGATGAGATATACTTCTCCATCCCGGTTAGTCTGGAAGCAGAGAATGCCCAGGAAGTGGTAAGTATGGGTGACCTGGGGTATTGGCCGCCAGGCACCGCCTTTTGCATCTTCTTCGGCCCGACACCCATGAGCCGGGGAGAGGAAATACGGCCCGCCAGCCCAGTCAATGTTTTCGGCAAGGTCATCGGCAATGCCAAGGTGCTCAAACAAGTAACATCAGGAACTGAGATTACTATCGAGAGAGCAAGTCAAAACCAAGAGAGCTTATGAGCTAACCAGAACTCCCACAGCCCTTCATAACCCCCTTGACAACGCCATAGGCGGGTGATAACATACGCCCCTACGGCGGCGCACTGGTCACATTTTCAAAAAGGAGGATAGCTCTATGGCAACCTATATTTTGTTGATGAAGTTAACAGAACAGGGGGTCAAGGACATCAAGAACGCACCCCAGCGGATTGAACAAGCCTTTAAGACCGTGGAAGCGATGGGAGGCAAGGTGATAGGCTTCTACTCAGTCATGGGGGATTATGACTATGTAGCCATCGGTGAATTTCCCAGTGATGAGCTGGCGATGACCTTCCTCCTCGGGCTAGGCTCCCGAGGAAACGCAAGGACGACAACACTCAAGGCGTTCACCAGGGAAGAGTTTGTAAACATTATAAAGAAGCTACCCTAGCCTTCTTGGCAAGGGCAACGAAGTGAGAATAGTCAGATGCCAGTGCGCCACCCTACGACCAGAGAGGTATCCCTTCACCTATCTTTTGACGGCTCAATATTGGGCATAAAGCGCCGCATGCGCCATTCCTCAAGACATTTAAGCCCCTCGTCATCACTAAGCACATGCCAGTAGCGATAAAAATCGGACACATAGAACCTGGGCATAAACCCGGTAACACAGGTTACCACCCGGTCAGCAACCTTCTCTAGCTGCTTCACTGCCATGGCTGAGGCGGCTGGTACCGCAACCACTATCTGCCTTGGCCGACGGCGGCGTATTGATTCCACCGCCGCCATCATAGTATAGCCGGAAGCCAGCCCGTCATCGATAATTACCACTGTCTTACCGCTGACTACGGAAAGCAGCCTCTTTCCCCGGTAGAGCAGGCTGCGCTGGCGGATATCCACCCTTACCTTACTAACTTCATAATTTATCTGCTCCGGCGTCAAACCAACTTCCTTCACCACTGCCTCATTGAGAATTACCGCCCCATCATCAGCAATGGCACCAAACCCGCCCTCTGGTCTTAGTGGTATCGGCAGTTTCCGAGAAATAACCACATCAAGGTCAACTTCAAGCGCCAGGGCTACCTGCAGCGCCACGGGTAAGCCACCATTAGGGACAGCCAGCACCACTACCGGCTGCCTCTTATACTCACTCAGTTTCTCAGCTAATTGCCGGCCGGCATCATAGCGATTCTCAAAAACGGGGGCTTCTCTCGGATAACGCATATTTATATACCCGCGGCAGTTATTCTACACCTACCAAATCAATCTAAATTCCTTAACATCCACCAGTCCCAGGTCGGTTAGTCTGCGTTCCGGAATGACCGGAAGTGCCAGGAAGGAAAGGGGAACACGGCTACATCCTCTTAGTTATAGAGGCATTTTCAACACCTTATCAATGAAAATACCGGGTAATCCTTTATCTGCTCCCTTCCCTTTAGCGATGTCAGCTCTATCAGGAAAGCAATCTCTACAATCTGCCCTTTAAGTCTCTTTACCAAATTGATGACTGCCCCTACAGTACCGCCGGTAGCCAGAAGATCATCAACAATCAAGACTTTCTCTCCCGGCTTTATCGCATCTTGATGGATCTCCAGGGCATCTGTCCCATATTCAAGATCGTAGGTAGCCTGATAGCAACGCCACGGAAGTTTCCCCTTCTTCCTGACCGGAACAACGCCAGCCCCCAGCTTATAGGCTATGGCCGAGCCGATAATAAACCCTCTCGCCTCAATACTAACGACAACATCAATTCCCTTATCAAGGTACCTATCGCTAATTCGGTCAACAATCTCCCTGAATCTCTCACCTTCCTTGAGCATAGGGGTAATATCCTTAAACACCACCCCTTCCTTGGGAAAGTCAGGGATATCTCTACAGAGCGTTCCTAAATCATTCATTTTACTACCTCTTTTCTACACTTTACCCAACAATTACTATTACTCGGAAAAAGACAAAGAACCTGCGGTTTAGGCTAAGAATTCATGGCTATGTGAGATTATAGTCGGTATCTCTAATCCTGTCCAGCCGAGATAGGAGTGAAGAAGAACTACTTTTATCGAGGTGAAAATACCCTTCCGTCACCTAACTACTACTGCTTGTCAATGTGTTCTTTAGGCATAACGACTATGTGAGGAGTACCGGTTTCTGGATGTGGCTCCACCCTCACCGAGGCCGAGAAGACCTCCTTTATCCGAGCCTCAGTTAAAACCTGACCCGGAGACCCATCGGCGGCAACCCTACCCTCCTTAAACAGAACCAGACGGTCAAAGTAAAGAGCCGCCAGGTTAAGGTCATGCATCGCCGCCATAACCGTAAGCCCCCCTTGAACATTAAGACTTCTCACCAGCTCCAGGATTTCCACCTGATGAGCAATATCCAGATGCGTGGTTGGTTCATCAAGAAGCAGTAGTTTGGGCTGTTGAGCCAGCGCCATCGCCAGGATGACCTTCTGTTGCTCCCCACCGCTCAGCTCACCAAAAAGGCGCCTCCCAAGCTCAGCGATACCAACCGACTCTAAAGCACCGGCCACAGTATCTCTATCCAGCTTACTGTCCTCAGCCAAGGCTCTAAGGAAGGGAGTTCGCCCCAGCATTACTACCTCAGCCGCGGTAAAGGCAAAGGGAATATGAAACTGCTGAGGCACCACCGCCACGCTCTGAGCAATAGACTTCCGACTCAACTCGCTTAAACTGGAGCTACCTAGTTTCACCTCGCCCTGCTTGGGTTTCAGGATGCCACTGGCTAGCTTAATCAAGGTCGTCTTACCGGAGCCATTAGGCCCAATCAAGCCCACCATCTCACCGGCGGCCACCAAAAGGTTAATGTTATGTAAAGCAAACCCATTAAAATAGGAAAAGTGAACCTGCCGAACCTCCAAGCTAACCATTAGAAAGCATACTCCCTTCGGCTACGTCTCAAGAGGTAAATAAAAAATGGTGCGCCAATAATAGCCGTAACAACACCTACCGGAATCTCCGCCGGAGCCATGACAATGCGGGCTAAAAGGTCAGCAATAACGAGAAAGCCAGCCCCAGCTAATGCCGAAGCCGGTAGCAGAAACCGATGGTCTGGCCCCAAACTGAGACGCACCGCATGGGGCACTACCAGCCCAACAAAGCCAACCAGCCCACTAATAGAAACGGCCGCCGCCGTGAGTAAAGAACCCAGCGCTAGGATGCGAAGTTTGTCCTTCTCCACGTCAATACCAAGATAAGCCGCCCCCTCTTCACCCAGAGAAAAGGCGTTTAAACGCAACGCAAAAAAGCGGGCGCCGATGATACCTCCGATAACCAGCGGGGTAATAATTACCAGCTGCCCCCAGCTAGTTACTGAAATGTGACCCATCAGAAATGAATAGACTGATTGCAGACTCAGGCTTAGCCGACCACTTATTGACATCAGAAAGGCCATAATCGCCGCTAGGAAAGCACTTACTACGAATCCGGCTAAAAGCATGCTTATGATAGGTGTCTTACCACCCACCCTTGCCAGATTATAGACTAGAATCACGGTAACCAGAGCACCACAGAAAGCACTCACCGGCACCAGGCCAAAACCAAGGAAAACCAGACTTACCGGCATCATCATAGCTATGGTAGCGCCTAAAGCCGCCCCCGCTGAGGTGCCAATAATGTAGGGGTCAGCCATAGGATTACGCAGCAACCCTTGAAAAAGCACACCTGCCGTAGCCAGGGCCGCCCCAACCAGGGCACCACCAATCACCCGGGGCAGCCTGCATTGGAAGATAATTGTCTCATCCACCGCCCGCCAGGTAGCGGGAAAATCAAAGACCGCCAGCTTATTAAGCATCATCTTTAATATATCGGGTAAGTGGATATTCACGGCGCCAAAGGCATTAGCCACAACTAGTGCCGCCACCAAGCCCACCCCCAGTAATGACAGAATCAAAACCAGCCGCCGGCGCCGTCTCAGTTTGATAGGCATCCTCTCCTAATCCCCAATCCAGTAATCAAAATATTTATTCCGGTAGTTCTCATCCACAGTAATAAACACGCCTTCCTGGTAAGGGTTAACACCTTAAATCGTCAATTTTTAGCTACGCCCTGTGCCCATCACCAAGAATACAAAAGTCCCCTCGTCTGAGAACAAGGGGACTTAGAAAACTACCTCACACTCCCCCATCTCCGCGGAGGTTTCACACAACCGGGGCTGGCGTTCTGACTCCTGACGGTGTTACCCTTCAGTCACAGTAGGCGGGACTGCGCCGGATTCTCACCGGACTTGCCTTCCATTTAAGCCTTCACTTACGCTTGGGCACCCCACAATTCCCTTATTTAATTGTAACCTAACTAAAGAATACTAAGAAAGCGAATAAAAATCAACTCAGCTTCTCAAGCTACCAGCCTGACATCCTCAAAGTAGAGAAACGATAGCCAAAAAAGCAATTAGCCTTGAACCGTCCGTTTGCCGTAGCTATCCTAGCCGTGCTAAACTTTACACAACGAAGACATTCCATAAAGACCCCAGATGAGAATACTGACATACGGGCAATAGAGCATGGAAATACTAATAACCAATGATGACGGTATATTTGCCCCCGGGCTGTGGAGACTGGCTAGAGAGCTAAAGCAGATTGCCCGAGTAGTAGTCGTCGCTCCCGATAGGGAGCAGAGTGGCTCAGGCACCGCGGTTTCCCTGCGCCAGCCACTCCGGGTACAAAAAGTAAGACCCTTAGTGCCCGAAATAGAGACCCACTCGGTAGAGGGCACACCGACCGATAGCGTTATCCTTGCCCTGGGTAAATTACTTAAGAACAAGATAGACCTGGTCGTCTCCGGTATAAACTCAGGACCAAATCTGGGCGATGATGTGCTCATCTCAGGAACCGTAGGCGCTGCCTTAATGGGCTACCGGCATGGTTTCCCCGCCCTGGCTATCTCAATAGCCTCACTAGACAGTCACTACCTGGACAACGCCGCCAGACTGGCAACACTACTGGCTAAGAGAATAGCCGATAACTCCCTGCCCAGCAATATTTTCCTTAATGTGAACCTGCCTAGCCTGCCCCTGGAGAAGATTAAGGGGGTAAAGATTACCAGGCTGGCCAGCAAGAGTCATATTGATACCGTTGAGGAGGGACATGATGGCAGAAAGGCATACTACTGGCTGGTGCGGCAGAAGATAAATAAGAATGTCGATAAGAACACAGACATCTGGGCAATAGAACAGGGCAATATCTCTATTACCCTCTTACACTCGGAGCTTCTTAACCAGCCCTCACCCTTAATACCTGATAGCCTGTGTTCTGACCTGCTTCAGGAGTTACAGGAAAATACATAGACATGAGGTAAAATAATTGCATCACAAGACTATCCTTAATAACGGACTCAGGCTAATTACTGCGGCTATGCCTCATACCCGCTCGGTATGCATAAGTATCTTTATCGGCACCGGCTCCCGTTATGAGTCCGAGACTGAAGCCGGCATCTCGCATTTCATCGAGCACCTGCTCTTTAAGGGCACCGAGAAACGGCCCACAGCCGGAGAAATTGCCGGGGCGATAGAAGGTGTCGGCGGTATCCTTAACGGCGGTACGGATAAGGAGTTAACCGTCTACTGGGCTAAGGTGGCTCAACCCCACCTCTCACTAGCCTTAGAAGTGCTTACCGACATGTTACTCCACCCCAGACTTGACCCTCAAGATATGGAAAAGGAACGCCAGGTTATCATCGAAGAAATTAATATGATTAAGGACTCTCCATCACAGCAGGTTAACATGCTCATTGATGAGCTTTTATGGCCCGACCACCCCTTGGGACGCGATATAGCGGGTAGTAAAGAATCAGTAACTGCCACCACCAGGAACAGTATACTTAACTATCTTCACCGCCAGTACCAGCCTGATAACACCGTAATTGCTATTGCCGGTAATATCCGGCACCGAGAGATGGTAACCGCTATCAACCAGCTGCTCGGTAACTGGGCCAACCAGCAACCACATTTCGGGTATCCGGCTTATGAGCCAAAACAGGCTCAGCGCCTGCGGATTAAACAGCGGGATACCGAGCAAGCCCACCTCAGTCTAGCATTACCAGGCCTATCACTCTTCCATCCCCAGCGTTTCGCCCTTGGCCTGCTCAATGTCATTCTTGGGGAAGGCATGAGTAGCCGCTTATTTACCGAAATCCGTGACCGGCTCGGACTTGCCTACAGTATTCACAGCTATGTTGAGCACTTCCTTGACTCAGGCTCGGTTATTGTCTATGCCGGGGTGGATCCCAAAAACCTGGAAACAGTCATCAAGGCTATCCTGAAACAGCTTCTTGAGCTTAAGGAAACAGTCCCGGAGACTGAACTAGCCCGGGCAAAGGAGCTATCCAAAGGACGCCTGCTACTACGCATGGAAGATAGCCGCAATGTCGCCGGCTGGCTAGGAGGGCAGGAGATTCTCACCGAACGCATTCTCAGCCCCGACCAGATAATAGCTATTATTGATGCTATTACGACTGAAGAGCTTAGACAACTAGCTCAAGAGCTAATCGTCGGTAACAAGCTCCGCCTGGCGGTAGTTGGTCCGGTAACTAACGAGGAGCCCCTGGAAGAACTGCTAAAATTGTGAGATTTCCAAGGGCAAGTCTCCAGCCTGTCTGTTTTTAGACCCCATTGACATCCCCTCCCATAGTGCTATAATCAGCTCATATTATGAGCAATTATGCTTTCATTGATGGCACTAATCTACACCTATCAACCAAGTATTTGGGATGGCTAATCGATTGAGAAGCATTTAGGGAATATCTGTGGAAAAGGCACAACGTAACCCACGCTTTATATTTTGTGGGTTATATGCAACAATATGAATGGATTTACAACTACCTAAAAAGTGAGGTAGGATGGGAAAAATGGACACCAAAGTCAGGTAAAATAGAAAGGCGGAGGTGTCAGAATGAAAGGGGTTCCGCAAGGAAGGTACACGAAGGAGTTTCGAGAGGAAGCGGTGAAAATGGTAACGGAAGAGAAGCTATCGTTACCGGAGGCAGCCCGTCGGCTGTCCTT